>PVML01017753.1_pt1 | contig 64362 bp, 55 predicted proteins | sample 1853371 | NCBI WGS metagenome assembly PVML01 (sample SAMN08533508, study PRJNA380276) | Human gut metagenome, whole genome shotgun sequencing project. | isolation source: participant 1, chromium library | host: Homo sapiens | collected 2017 | reverse complement strand
CTCATATATATCTATCTCACCGGGCAACATATCATTCTTTTTCAGCAGCTTTTCTTGTGTTATGTTCGGAGAGATATTTGAGGGAAAATAAACTTAAACCGATTGGAAAATTTGTTGACATAGCCGAGGTGGGAACCAACCCGGGGCAGAGTCCTAAATCATGCATAGCTGCCATAGAAAAGCTGTTGAAAAAGAATGATATGTTGCCCGGTGAGATAGATATATATGAGTGTAATGAGGCTTTCGCCGTAATAGATGAGTTGTTTGCAAGAAAATATCCTGATGAGATTGAGAAATACAATATATTTGGAGGTGCTCTTGCGTATGGTCATCCGTATGGTGCATCGGGGGGAATAATAACGCTTCATGCTTTGAAAGCACTTGAAGAAAAAAGCGGTAAGTATGCGGTTTGTGCTGTGGCGGCAGCAGGGGGAGTAGGAAGTGCGATATTGATAGAGAATGTAGAATAAATAGAAAGAAATAAAATTAAAATATGATATTGTCAGGGGAAGGGCAGTAATGAAGTGAAATGAGGATTATTATGAATTATTACAAAATGATATGTGAAAAAGAACCGGAGAAACTTGCTATTGTTGAAGACGGAATACCATATACATACGGTGAACTTATACAGGTAATCGATGAGGTTTCTGCAAATCTGTCATTAAATGAGGATAAAATGTATGGTTTAGTCAACAACGGAACATGGAAGAAAATCGGTGAAGATGAAAAAAATGGGAAAAAAGTATATACAATAAAAAGCAGGTCATTTCTTGAGCAGTTGATATTGTTTATTGCGTGTAATAAAATCGGAATTATACCTATGATTGTTCAGCACGACATAACGGAACTTCCCAATATAACAGAAATACCGGATGAAGTCTGCATGGCTGTTATGACATCGGGAACGACAGGAATACCGAAAATTCTTTATAGAACTTATGAGAGCTGGTGTGATTTTTTTCCTATTCAGAATGAAATATTTGGGATAAATGAAAAAAGCAGGATGTTTGTTCAGGGAAGCCTGGCTTTTACCGGCAACCTGAATCTTATTATGGCTCAGCTTTTTGCCGGTGCAGTTACTATTGTGGAAAACAAGTTTAATCCTAAAAGGTGGGAAAAAGCTGTAAAACATTGGGATGTGGATGTTATTTATCTTATTCCGTCAAAACTAATGTGCATACCGGACTGTTTTAATGAGAAGAATGTTAATATAAAAATGATTTTGTCAGGTTCGCAGAGTCTTGGAAAAAAAGATGCCGAAGCATTAAAAAAAATTTTTCCGAATACGAAAGTCATTTTGTATTATGGTGCAAGTGAACTGAATTATATTTCGTATGTGACCGATGAAAATATGAATACAAAGAGAAATCTTATCGGAAAACCATTTCCAAAGGTCGATGTGAGTGTTAAAGACGGAGAGATTTATGTTACAAATGATTTCCATGTTTATGGAGTAAAATGTCCGTTTTCTCTAAAGGATAGAGGATATTTTGATGATGACGGAAATCTTTATTTTGAGGGGCGTTCCGATGATATAGTAGGAATAAGGGGGAGAAAGGTTTCAAAGGCGAAAATTGAGGCAGCTATATGTGAATATGACAATGTAAGTGAAGCGGCGGTTGTTTTGGAGAAAGAAAAGGATATACTTACCGCATATGTTTCAGTCAAAGAGGGCGTAAGAGGAAGTATTTTTAATAATGAAAAAACATGTGCAGAGTTTGAGCAGGGGATATATAGATATATAAGGAAAAAACTTGCACATTTTGAGATGCCAAGGAAGATTATTCTTCTTAAAGAGATGCCACATAATGTGGATACAGGAAAAATTGATATAAAATCATTGAAGTAGATACAAAGTTTTTTATATTTGTTCGCAGCCTTCCTGATATATAGTTTTTTATAAAGCAACGTATTGGTTGATAACAGTGTACTGTATCATCACTTTTTTGGTTTCATGAAGTTTTATGGCAATGAAAGTTAAGTTTATTATTTTTGTTTTACGGTTACGGTGCAGATTGCCTTGGCACCATCTTCAGATACAGTAATGATGGCGGTACCGGCTTTTTTCGCTCTGATTATACCTTTTTGGCTGACAGCAGCAACAGATGTTTTTTTAGAAATCCATTTAGGAGTGTTGCCTGATGATACATTGGCAACTAAAGTTATTTCATCACCCGGTTTTAGTGTTACGGATGTTTTGCTTAATTTTATGACAGGCGGTTTTACAGTTACTTCACATATTTTTTTGATACCGTCTACAGTTGCCGTTATAAGTGCCGTACCGTGTTTCAGTGCTGTGACATATCCGTTTTCATCGACATTTGCAACACTTGTTCTGTTTGATTTCCACACAGGATTTATTTTTGATGAAACTTCAGCGGTTATTTTTGCGGATTGTCCTCTGTACATGCTTAATGAAGAAGGATTAAGTTTGACAGTCGGAGTTTTAACTTTTACTTTGCATTGGACTGTTGTGCTATCTGCCTTGACAGATATTATTGCATCGCCCGGTTTGCAACCTGTGACGGTACCGTTTTCATCGACAACAGCAACACTTGTCTTATTGCTTTTGTAAGTTATATCTCCTTTAGTTGAGGTTGTGACATTTAACTTGAACGATTCATTATGTTCAATGGAAATTGATTTTTCAGATAAAACTATTTTTGTTTTTGTCACCGTGATTTTACAGCTTATCTCAGTTCGTTTATCCTTTACATTTATTTTGCATGTACCGGGGGATTTTGCCGTCACTTCGCCTAATGATGTGACTGAAGCGATTTTACTGCTTGTACTTTTAAATGTCGGAATACTGCCGTTTGAAGAAACAGCGGCAAGATAAAAAGAGTCACCTATTTTCAATGTCTTTTGGTAACATGAAAGTAAAATAATGGGGTAGTTTGATGCAGCGTTTACTTTTACATTGTATGGAATACAAGAAATTAAAATAGCTGCAAGAGTTAACAGGTTTAAGAATAATTTTTTGTTCATAGTCCCCTCCTTACCGGAAGGCTGCGATAAATGTATCGTAAATGCCATTTATGAAAAAGTCAATGCGTGAATTGAAATATTGTAGGAATTTACAAAAATGTTTAGTTGATTTTGTGGAAAATAGACAAGTGTAAGAAAATGTGATATAATTATTCAGAGCATTTAAATGTATCAGTAAATGTATCAGATATAAATGACAGAAATCGGAGGGCTAATGATGGACAAAATTAAAATGACAACTCCACTTGTAGAGATGGATGGGGATGAAATGACACGCATACTTTGGAAGATTATCAAAGATGAGCTTTTACTTCCATATATAGATTTAAAGACAGAATATTATGATCTTGGTCTTGAACATCGTAATGAGACAGATGACAAGGTTACAATAGAGTCTGCAGAAGCTACTAAAAAGTATGGTGTTGCAGTAAAATGTGCAACTATCACACCAAATGCTGCCAGAATGACAGAGTACGATCTTAAAGAGATGTGGAAGTCACCAAATGGTACTATCAGAGCTGCTCTTGATGGAACAGTATTCCGTGCACCTATTCAGGTTAAGGGAATTGCTCCTTGCGTAAAGAACTGGGAGAAGCCTATCACACTTGCAAGACATGCATACGGTGATGTTTATAAAAATACAGAGATTAAAGTTCCGGGAGCCGGAAAAGCAGAGCTTGTATTTACAGGTGAGGACGGAAAAGAAATCCGCAAGACAATTCAGGAATTTACAGGTCCCGGAATCATTCAGGGAATACATAATACAGACAAATCTATCACAAGTTTTGCAAAAGCATGTTTCAATTATGCTCTTGATACAAAACAGGATTTATGGTTTGCGACAAAAGATACAATTTCAAAGATTTATGACCACAACTTCAAAGATATATTTAATGATATTTATGAATCTGAGTACAAAGATAAATTTGAAGCAGCCGGCATAGAATATTTCTATACACTTATTGATGATGCGGTTGCCCGTGTTATGAAAGCAAAGGGCGGATTTATCTGGGCATGTAAGAATTATGACGGTGACGTTATGAGTGATATGGTATCATCAGCATGTGGTTCACTTGCCATGATGACATCTGTACTTGTATCACCTACAGGAGTTTATGAGTATGAGGCTGCTCACGGAACAGTTCAGAGACATTATTATAAACATCTTAAAGGTGAGGAGACATCTACAAACTCAGTTGCAACAATATTTGCATGGTCAGGAGCACTTCGCAAGAGAGGTGAACTCGACAATATTCCTGAACTTATGACATTTGCAGACAAACTTGAAAAAGCAACACTCGGAACTATTGAGTCAGGAAAGATGACTAAAGACCTTGCGCTTATCACAACACTTGAAGATGTGACAGTATTGAACAGTCAGGACTTCATTAAGGCAATCAGAGAAAATCTTGATAAAGAACTCGCTTAGTATAAACTATACTAAATAGTATATATATCATACGGTTTTAGGTAGATTGAACCGGATGCGACAGCGGTTATTATTGAAAATGTGTTATTGATATGAAAAACGGCACCCTATGAATTTTTGTGTTCTGAGGGTGCCTGTTTTAAAAGTAAAGGAGGTTTTTTTATGAGTTTTGGTGTGGATGAAAAAATATTTGAGGGGAAAGTTGAACTTCCTTCATGTGCGTTTACTCATGGTGCAAAATTTCATTCAGATGATGTTTTTGCAACAGCATTTCTTCAAATGATAAAACCTGATATACAAATTATAAGAGGGTTTGAGGTGCCAAAAGATTTTGACGGAATAGTTTACGATATAGGAAGAGGAAAGTTTGACCATCATCAGGATGACAAAGAATATAGGGAAAACGGCTGCCCTTATGCAGCGTTTGGTCTTTTGTGGAGAGAATTCGGAGCACAGTGTATTGGTGAGGAAGAGGCATTAAGATTTGATGAGAAATTTATACAGCCGCTTGACGAATCAGATAATACAGGCTGCGACAATGACATAGCAAAGATTATTTCTGAATTTAACCCGGGCTGGGATTCGGAGCCGGATTATGACAGTTGCTTTGAAAAAGCCGTTGAATTTGCAAAAGTTATTCTTGTAAATCACTTTAATGCGGTTGCGGGGGTTTTAAGGGCAGCCGAACTTGTCAAGGCTGACATGGAAAAATGTGATGGTGAGATACTTATATTATCAAAATTTGTACCGTGGAAAAGTGTTGTTATAGATAGCGGTTACAAGTACGTTGTATATCCGTCAAATAGAGGTGGATACAGTGTTCAGGGGGTGCCGGTGAGCACTGAGGATAATACTTTGATATGCGATTTTCCAGAATCATGGTGCGGAAAGGAAGCAGATGAGCTTAGAAAGATAAGTGGCATAAAAACACTTAGATTTTGTCATCCAAATGGTTTCCTGGCAGCAGCAGAAACTCTTGAAGACGCTGTTAAGGCAGCAAAACTTTCATTGGAAATTGGTATTGGCGGCATAAATATTTTAACACAGGAATAAATAGGGCAAATAAGCATCAGTATAAATTGTAAATCTAAAAAATGTCAGGGTCAAATTAATGATTAGTTTTGACTCTGACATTTTTATTTATTTTGTTGCGTTTACAATAGCATCTATTGCCTGGTCAAACCAGTTTACATCAAGGCTTTCAACATCCCCGGCATCACTTGCGGCAGCTATTGCAGGTGTCATAGGTATCTGACCGAGTACAGGAAGTTTGTACACGGCTGCTACTTCTGCAAGGTGGCTTTTTCCGAATACTTCTATGTGTTTGCCGCAATCAGGACATTCTACATAACTCATATTTTCGATAATACCGATAATAGGAACATTCATCATCTGTGCCATTTTTACGGCTTTTGCAACTATCATTGAGACAAGTTCCTGAGGAGATGTCACAATAACGATTCCGTCAACGGGAATTGATTGGAATACAGTAAGTGCTACATCACCGGTTCCAGGAGGCATGTCTACAAACATATAGTCTACATCAGTCCATATTACGTCCTGCCAGAACTGTTTTACAGTACCCGCAATAACAGGACCACGCCAAATAACAGGGTCAGTAGCATCATCAAGGAGAAGATTTACTGACATTGTCTGGATACCTGTCTTTGAATACACCGGATAAATTCCACTTTCGTCACCTCTTGCACGCTCGGTGATACCAAATGCTTTAGGAATTGAAGGACCGGTAATGTCGGCATCAAGGACAGCCGTATGGTAGCCTTTTTTTTGGAAGTTTGCGGCAAGCATTGAAGAAATCATTGATTTGCCAACACCGCCTTTTCCGCTGATAACACCAATTACTTTTTTAATTGAGCTTTTTGGATTTGGTTTTTCTATAAAACTTTTTGGGTCGCGGCTTGCGCATGCTTCACCGCAGCTTGAACAGTCATGATTGCAATTTTCACTCATAATAATCCTCATTTCTGCACACATATCTGTTTGTTTATGATGTTGTCAGGAATGTGAACGAAAGTAAAGTCGTATCGCTTTATATCTGTGCTGTGTGCTTTATTCTAGATATAAAGTTCCTGAAGAACTAACTATGTGATAAAGTATATCATTTTAAATTTTAGGTGTCAAAAAGCTTAAAAAGTCATAAAAACGGTGTGTGCATCATATATTTATATCATGATGCAAGGGGCAAAAAATAGATGGCGATGTATGTTTTGGCAGGAATTGTTATCTGAAGGCTTGGCAGGATTGCAGTGTATACGTATAAATGTGATCTATTGCAAAAGCTATTGCTGTGGCATGTGGCAGAAGGAGTGTGGATGTTACAGCCGACTCTGATTTCAGTGACTGGGAATATTTGATTGATGGAGGCAGGTTATGAGTCAATATAAAAGAATGGTTTCTTATTTATACAAATACATAAATGGTGCAAAAAGCCAAAATACAGGATTTGTAAGGATAGAACTTATGGATAAGCAGTGCCGTTTTACAGTTCAGATGCGTATGATACCGTTTGAAGTATATCCAAAAGTGTATCTTTATATTCAAAAAGAGCGTGGGGCAAAGTGTATAGAAGTTTCTGACATGGGGGTAAAATCAGGAAATCTTGTAAGCAGATTTATGCTGAACCGGGAAAATATTGAACAGACAGGGTATTCATTTGATGATATTGATGGATTGATAGTGTATATCGGTAAAGAAATGTTTTTTGCAACTTCCTGGGTGAAAGACGAGGTAAAATTAGGTGAGATGGAAATTTTTTCACCGACAGGAAAAAAGGAAAATATATTTAAAACGGACAAATCAAGAGAGGATGCTTTTAACAGTGAGAAAATTGAAAAGGACAGTAACAAAGAGAATGGAACTGTCAGTCTTTCAGGTGAAACAGCAGAGAATAATAATGTTGAAGTCCATAACAGTAACGTAGCAGATATAAATGACAGTGCCGGAAGTGTGAATGGGGCTTTTGAAACTGAAAAAATTAAAAGTGATAACAATGAAAGTGCTGAGTCAGTGGATTTTGTGCAGGATGTTTCTAAAAATGAGTCTGATGAAGAATTTGACCCCGAAAAAGTTATTATCAAGGCAAGCGTGTATGATGAGGGGGAAAAAGATTTTGGAGAGAGAATACTTAGTACGTTTCCGATAATGTATCCTTTTGTGTCAGGAATAATTGAGAAAAGTGTGCGTATAGAACTTAAAGATATAGGATGTCTTCCAATAAAAATGTGGGTGCTCGCCAATAATGCCTTTTTGCTTCACGGATATTGCAGTTACAGACATATTATTTTTGCAAAAATAAATACAGATGAAAAAGAAGTACAATATGCAATAGGTTCACCGGGCATTTATAATGAGTATGATGAGAAAATAGCCAGACAGCATGGTTTTATCTATTTTCAGCCGATAGGTGATGTCAAGGATGTATGCGGGGCATTTGGATATTGGATTCATCCGTTAAAGTAGGTGTACAAAAAGTGGTCTTCCCATGAATTGTTTATTTTTGCAAATTCGTGAAGATAACCTTCCTGTTTAAAACCGAGTTTGTTTAGCAGGCGTATTGAACTTGTGTTGTCAGGCATAACATATGCTTCTATTCTGTGAAGCGGATAGTCAAAACAGACCTCGTGAAGAAGAAAATTTAATGCTTCTGTCATGTAACCTTTTTTAGTATAGTCTTTATCGAGCTTGTATCCAATCATACAGCTGTTAAAGGCACCTCTTAAAAAATTGCTGAAACAAATAGTCCCGATAGGAAAATCGGGATTTTTTTTATCGAACATCCAGTAACGCATGTAATTATTCTTGAAAAAGCTGTTGTATTCAAGAGAGAGATTTGCGCGTTGAAATGATTCGGTATAAAATCTGTCACTTCTTGCAGGCTCAAGAGGTTCAAGGACATCCTTATTTTTCTTATAAAAATTTAAAACTGTGGGAGCCCATGAAGGCTGCAGTATATTTAAAATTAGACGGTCGGTCTGATAAAATACATTCATGATTAAACCTCGTTTTAATTAATTATAATTGCTTATATAATAAATATATTCTTAATTATAGAATAATGAATGTAAAAATGGAAGAGAAAAAGAATAGATTTCGCTGTCACATGTTCTAAAGCAAAGTTTATATCAATCTCTGCGTTAAATTGGCCACAGCGAAAATAATTCTGGTGAAAAAATGATTGACAGTTATATGAATACATTGTATAATAGTGAAATGTGGCGTGTGATATGCTGAACCAAAGCCCCGGTAGAGCATCTACGCGCAGTATATTTAATTTATGTAGTAGATAAGATTCTAAGTGAATAAGTTAGGAGGTACTGGGATGAAGAGTTATATGGCTAGCCCATCCACAATTGAAAGAAAATGGTATGTAGTTGATGCTACAGGACATACATTAGGACGTCTTGCAACAGAAGTTGCAAATGTATTAAGAGGTAAGAATAAGCCTACTTATACACCACATATTGATACAGGTGATTATGTTATCGTTATCAACGCTGATAAGATTAAAGTAACTGGTAAGAAACTTGACCAGAAGATTTACTACAATCATTCAGATTATGTTGGTGGAATGAAAGAAACAACACTCAAGGAAATGCTCGCTAAGAAACCTGAGTATGTTATAGATCATGCAGTAAAAGGAATGCTTCCAAAGGGACCACTTGGTCGTCAGATGTTTACAAAACTTCATGTATATGCTGGTGCAGAGCACGGACATGAGGCTCAGAAGCCGGAAGTATTAGAAATCAAAGAGAGAGCATAATTGAGAGGAGGAAAATACAGTGGCAAACGCAAAATTTTATGGAACAGGTAGAAGAAAAAGCAGTATTGCTAGAGTATATTTAGTACCGGGTACAGGTAAAATCACAATCAACAAAAGAGACATTGATGAGTACTTTGGTCTTGAAACATTAAAAATTATCGTTCGTCAGCCACTTGAGGCTACAAACACAACAGATAAATATGACGCTATCATTACAGTACGTGGTGGCGGATTTACAGGACAGGCTGGAGCTATCAGACATGGTATCTCAAGAGCTCTCCTTACAGTAGACGGAGACTTCCGTCCAGCACTTAAGAAAGCTGGTTACTTAACTCGTGACCCACGTATGAAAGAACGTAAGAAATACGGTCTCAAGAAAGCTCGTAGAGCACCACAGTTCTCAAAGAGATAATCTTTCAAGAACGAAGATATCAAGAAAAGCCCATTTTTCAAGGGTTACAGAAGTTGTGGAATGCCGTCAGATGTGCTGGAATTTACATCGAATGCAACACATATGCAGCAGGTATGCAACAAAGATATTGATATGTATAGGACATTTTTCAGTAGAGATACTGGGGAATGTCCTTTTCTTTGTTTAAATCTTATTAATCGCATCTACAAGCTCCTTTATATCAAAGTGGGTATACACTTTCTCTGTGAGTGTCATTGCACCTGAGTGCCCCGCAATCTTTTTGATAATCGTCTGGTTAATACCAGCTTCTGCTAACATTGAGATGCATGTATGTCTGCAGCAGTGAGGTGTACGATTAATACCTAGCTGTTCCATCAATGGCTTGAAATAGCTATCGTAGTAGTTTCGGTATTCAAAATGTTTTCCAGCTTCTGTATGAAGTAAATATTCACATTCAGGGCAGGATTCATACCAAGCTTTGTAATATGGCAGAACTTTGTCTGCTATTGGAACTTTTCTGATACCATTTTCTGTTTTACTACAGATAACATCAAAATACTGTTCATTCAGATGAACATTCTCTTTCTTCAAATCAAGCATTTCAGAGATACGGACTCCGCTATATAGGAGCATCAATACTATCTGATAATATTTGTCTTCCTTTTGTTTCCAGATAATATCAATTTCATTTTTCTCAAACTTGTTTCTATCGTATTTGTTAGGGTTACGATCCTTGTATTGAACAATATCAACGAAGCTTGAATAATCTTTGTTGCAAATATCATTTTTCAAAGCATAATCAAATAGCTGGTTAAACAGGACTTTGATTTTCTTGAGAGTAGGAAAATTCTTACCGCAGGTATCAATAACAGTCTGTAAATCAACTAATTTAATATCCTTGAAAATTTTGTTGTAAAGGGGTTCACAGGATTTATAGGATGCTGTGTATCCTTTTACATTAGATTCAGATATAGTAGGAAACTTACGCTTTGACCATTCTTCATAGACATCTGAAAATGTCATCTTGGCAGCCTTGGTATCAAATGGATTATTATTGTAATCAGCAAGCATTTGCAAGCCATCAGCTCTGGTAGCTGCATATCCAATTGTAATCATATCCTGAACCTGTTTGTCTTTCGCCTCATCGTAGTGCCAGCCTACAGTTTTTCTCACTTGATAAGGTTTTCTTCTTTTGCCGGAAAGTTTTACAACGCTTCCATATCCGTTGGGTAACTTCATAAGCACCATCCTTTCGCTATTTACTAGAAAGCTGATAGCAAACGGATAAAATGATTGTTATTCGTGGGTTACCTTTGTCACACTTGGGCGGATAGTCTTCCATATTTCGTAATTATCCTGTGTCTGGCTGCCATTATCAAGTAATTCTTTCATAGCCTGCCAGTCTTTAAGAAACTGAACAAGATTCTTATTGGAAAAGAATATACCGGGCTCTCCGTCTAAATCCTTGATAGAAATATCAAATGTTTCATCAATAGCAAATAGTAATGGTAGTACATCACCATCAGCCTCGATATCAAATTCCATCAATGAATTAACATTGACACCAAGTGCATCTGCAATTTTTCTAAGCTGTTCAGGCTTAGGAAGATTCTTTCCAAGCTCATACTTACGGATTGCAACTTCATGTATTCCACAAGCTTCGCCTAGTTCTTTCTGGGTTAAACCACGAAAGGTTCGTATTAATTTAATCTTTTTACCGGTATTCATTGCCTCAACCTCCTGTGATTGTAAATGTAACACACTAATATTTAATAGTCAACATTAAATTTTAAACTATTGACAGAGCAAATAAAGGTCTGTATAATACAAAACATAACAGAGCAAGAAATGCTCTATATGAAAAGAGGAGGTGGTAGAGATGCCAGAAGTTATCTATCAGGGTGATTTACCAGCTTTTACAGGGAGAAATGTACCAATAAAAGAGATTGCAAGTGCAATAGGGAAGGACGCACAGTATGTAAGGCTGGGAATACAACAAGGATTACTCAAATTTGGAACGGCAATAAAGGTAGGGAGCTCAAATGAGTTCAGCTATTATTGTCCGGACAAAAAAGTTTGGGAAGAAACAGGATATTTTAACAAAGAAGCAGTATAGCAAGGAGGATGAATATGGTTGAAAAACAGAATGTTGAACTGAAACTTATTCATATGGAGGATGTGGTTTCAAAGGAGGTGGAATGGCTATGGTATCCATATATACCATACGGAAAGATAACAATTATTGAAGGAGATCCGGGAGAAGGAAAGACAACTTTGGTTCTCAAGTTAGCGGCAGCTCTTAGCAGGGGCTTGCCGCTCCCCTGTGATGATGATAAAGAATATGAACCTATTCATATCATATATCAGACAGCAGAAGATGGAATTGAAGATACAATTAAGCCCAGATTAGAAAAGGCAGGAGCAGATTGTTCCATGATTCGGGTTATTGATGAGACAGATAAGGAATTATCAATGACAGATGATAGGCTGGAGCAGGCAATAATTGAGACTAAGGCGAGGTTAATCATTCTTGATCCGATTCAGGCATATATCGGAGCTACAGTTGATATGCATAGAGCAAATGAAATAAGACCGGTGTTAAAGCATCTTGGAATAATAGCAGAAAAGCATAATTGTGCAATTATTCTTATTGGTCATATGAATAAGGCATCTGGAAGTAAATCAACATACAGAGGACTTGGTTCTATTGATATACAGGCAACTGCCAGAAGTGTTCTGCTGGTTGCGAGGCTTCGTGATAAACCTAATATAAGAATAATGGCACATGATAAATCTTCATTAGCTCCGGCAGGGGATGCGATAGGATTTGAAATGACTGAGGATAATGGAATGGTATGCATAGGACCATATGACATCACCATAGATGAGCTGTTATCCGGCAATGAAGGGAGAGGTAAAAAGAAGCTGGATATAGCAGAGAATTTTATCAAAGAGTACTTCGGTTCAAGAAAAGAAATTATATCAAATGATATATTACAGGAAGCCGCCAGACGAGGAATAAAAAGAAACACGCTATTATCAGCTAAAAAGAAACTTGGTATAGCATCTGGAAAAGGTAAAACGGATGACGGAATAAGTTATTGGACTTGGCTCTTACCACAATAAAGAGTTTAACAATCTGAAAGTTTGAGGAAACAGATTCTAAATTCTTATAAGAGTTTAGAGTCTGTACTTCTTAAAAGGACTGATTCTTAAATTCTTGATATGTAACACATGTGTATCAGTTGTATCGGACTGGTGTATATGTAACCCTCGGAGAGACCCCACAGTTATGGCAGAACAATATTCACAATGTCAATTGTGGATTTGGGCTGACAGAACTGCTAGGAGGTTATCATCTATGGCAGAGCCAAGATGATAACGGCACTGCTCCGATAGAATTTACAGATAAGAATAGAGTACAGATAAGGAGATGCGAATGGGAAATATTTCATATACAGCTCATGTGAGCAATAAGAAAAGTGCTATTACATCGAAAACTAAATTGGCTGCTGTTGCAAAGCATAATCTGAGAAAATACAAGTCATCAGATTACAGCAAAGACAACATTGTTATTGTCTATGGAACATCAAATCTGATTGATGATGTAAAGACAGTATATCACAAAGAATTCGATGAGGCATTAGAAGAATATAATAAAAAGCAGACACGACCAGACCGCCGGATAGAAGATTATTTTGAACATGTCGCTGGCAAGGAGCAGGATATGGCGGTAGAGATAATTATTCAGATAGGCGATAGGGAGTTCTGGAAACAATATGATGATATGAAGTCATATATGAAATTATCATATCAGATAATGTTGGATGAGCTTAGGAAGCGGTTACCACAGTTCGTAGTTGCAAATGCTGTGGTTCATCTTGATGAGGATAGTCCACATATGCACATTGTTGGAGTTCCTATGGCAGATGGATATAAGAAAGGTCTTAGCAAGCAGGTATCAAAGAGGAAGGTGTTTACAAAGGAAGTGCTTTCGCGAGTGCTGCAGGATGAGCTAAGAGAGGTAGCCAACAAAGAGGTCAATGATTGGTTTGGAGAACAAATAAAGGAAAAGTCGAAAGGACGTAATTACGATCTGACAGTTGCGGAATATAAAGTAGCACAGGAAACAGAGCATTTGGAACAGATACAGGAACAGGTGAATGATGCGGATATTAAGTTGTTTGCTTCACAAATTGCGTATAAGGAATTGGAGCGTAGTCAGACTAAGGAACTTAATGAAAAACGTTCAGAACTTCAATCGGTAAGACAAGAGATTGCAAGCGTGACGGACAAAGCAAATGAAGCAGTAGAATTGCTTGATAAGATCAATACTTTTATATCATCATTCAGATTATTCGCTCCGGCAATAGAAGAATATGCTAATCACGTTGAAGCAGATAAGACGATAGAAGCAGGAAACTCATTTAGGGGAATATTGTATGAGATAGGAAAGCTGTTGGAGACGTTCAAGAAACTGATAAAAGAAGGATTATGCTGGTTTCCAAGGCTTATGAGGTGGAAAACTTCTAAGGGCGAAGTGGCTCCGGTATTCATAGAGAAAAGCAATGGATATTCATATTCGGTGTATGGATATATGAATGTGGATACTAAGGAATATTATAGTAAAGAGTTAATGCAGAGGGAGATTAAGGCAGGTAACAGGACAGGAACAGTTGAGCAGATGGATGCTAATGTTGAGGCTATGGCGAGAGATTTGCAGGAGATATTGAGGATTGGTGCGGAGCAGAAGAGGTTGTGGGAGGTGTATAAAGGGAGATAGATAAAGCTCACATTTGGTAGAGGTTAAATCAAATGTGAGTTTTTTAATAACTATCGAACTTGAGTTCGATAGTGCTGCATGATATAATGAAAACGAGTAGTTGATATTGTTCGCCCCATCGAATATAATGGATAGGGAAAGAGGTAAATATAATGGGATATATGACAGCTAGCCAAGCAGCAGAAAAATGGAATATTTCACAAAGAAGGGTTCAAATTCTTTGTTCGCAAAATCGAATAGATGGAGTATTTAAACTTGGTGAAAATTGGGCAATTCCAGACAATGCTGAAAAACCAATAGATAATAGAAAAAAAGGAAATAAATGAAATGAAAAATAATAAATTAGTCGCAATAGATTTATTTTGTGGTTGTGGTGGATTTTCGTATGGATTCCAACAGGCTGGATTTGATATGGTGTTGGGAATTGATATGTGGAAAGATGCAACGGTTACATATCAGCACAATTTTCCGAATGCATGTGTGATAAATGATGATATTACAAATATCTCAGAAGATGACATATTGTCAAGGTTGGGGATGAATGCCGATGATATTGATGTAATTATTGGGGGACCACCATGTCAGGGATTTTCTGTTTCTGGGAAAAGGATGATAGACGATCCTAGAAATAAACTCTATAAGTCATTTGTGGGTTTGGTAGATCAAATTAGACCTAAAGTTTTTGTGATGGAAAATGTGCCTGGATTGATAAGGTTGTTTGGAGGAAAAGTGAAAGAACAGGTTCTAAATGACTTTTCTTCATTAGGATATAGAGTTAAAGTACAGCAGTTATCGTCAGATGATTATGGAGTTCCACAACAAAGAAAGAGAGTGTTTTTTGTTGGTGTAAATGCTGAAAAAATATCAAAAAAAAATGAGTTTGAATTTCCTAAGGCAGAATACGGTGATGGCATGAAACCATATGTTACATGTAAAGAAGCTATTTCTGATTTGGATTTTGTTCCAGATGATGTATCATTAGGTGAAAATATAGCATATAAAATTCCAGCGCAATCAGAATATCAGAATTTAATGAGAAAAGGTAGTCATAGCATAAAAAATCATTCTATTACAATACATAAGGAACAGACAAAAAAGATAATTGCTATGGTTCCGGATGGAGGAAATTACAAAGATTTACCAATAGAGCTACAGAATACAAGAAAGGTGCATATAGCATGGACAAGAATGAATAGTGAGAAGCCTTGTTTTACGATTGATACAGGTCACAATCATCACTTCCATTATAAGGAAAATAGAGTTCCAACTGTAAGAGAATCGGCTAGAATTCAGTCTTTCCCAGATAAATTTGAGTTTATTGGTATAAAAACAAGTCAATTGAAGCAAGTAGGAAATGCAGTTCCACCATTGATGGCAAGAGCAATTGCAAAAGAGGTTATTAAAACGATAGGAGATACTAGGTAATGTATGATCATAGAAAACAATTAAAATGCGCAATTATCAGAGCTCGTGCAATCTCTGATGTGGACAATTTATTGCCGAAATATGCAACAGTAATTGATAATTTGTGTCCTTGTACAAAAGCAAAATTTGAAGAAGGGTTTAACAATGCATTTAGAGAATATGCAATTAGCAAGGCAAGAAATAAATCTAATGAAAAGGCAATAAAAAAGACGCTTGATAATCACAGAACCGAAGTGAGTGGTTCATTGTTTGGAATGCATTATGAAGTTGATGGAATTGTGTATTCTTCTGAACGTAATAAAAAATTTTTAGAAGATAATGATCAGCCAGCGTTTTTCAAAGATTGGCTATTAAAAATGCAATTTCCGAATGGAATGCAAAAATCACAAACTTATTTAAAGATGGTTGAAGAAAAATTATGTTGTCATCCTTATTCAATATTGTTACGTGTATTAGAATATGCAAGAAGAAGCGATATTGTATTGTTAAAGCAGGAATTAGGATATTATATTTTCAATTCAGAAGATGTACTTAAGGGAAATGCTACTGCAAATGAAGTTTTTGATCAAATAATGAATGATAAAAGAGGTGGAATTCCGCCGAGAAAAATTATTATTCCAGATGGAGAATCTACTTCATATGATCAGCATGTTGGAGATCAACTGAAATATTTACAGCTCGCAAACCTTATTTATATTGATGGACAAGAAGTTAAGATTAATCCGCATGAGATGAAGTCAATAAATAGATTTATTGAATTGATAAATAAACCATTAGGATTTGATGTTTATAAATATGATTTATCTAATGTAGAAAATCGTAAGCGTTTTGAAACGGATTGGGCTATATATTATGGTCAATTAAGTAAATATGCGGACGATTTAGCGACTCCGGTTGAATCGCTATTACTTCCTGTCGATGAAGAACCAAAGAAACTTAAACGAACAAATAATAAGATTGAATTAGGAGATGAGGGAGAAGAGTTTGTACTTAATTTCGAAAAAGATAGGGTCTCTAAATTTAATGCTCATTTAGTAAATAAGGTCCTAGGCTTAGGAAAGACAAAAGGGTTGGGATATGACATACAGTCTGTAATAGCTGAACCCGGTGATTTCTCTGAGTTTGTTAAGTATATTGAGGTGAAATCTACAAAGAGAGTAACTGCTCCAGATTTGAAAGATGAAGTTTGGACGGATACAATTAATATAACAAGAAATGAATGGATTGCTGCAATGCAGCATAAAGAGTTTTATTCTATCTATAGAGTATATTTTATTCGTGGAGGAGTTGTTATGTATATTATCAAAAATCCATATCAAAAGAAGATGGATAATATTATAGATGTTGTTCCACTGACATATAGAGTTGATTTTCAGAATAATTCTATTGATGAAAGTTATAAAGAGGTGAATAATCATGTATAAAGTTGTTTCTTTATTTTCAGGTTGTGGTGGAGCAGACCAGGGAATAATTGGTGATTTTATTTTCAATAAGAAAAAATATGAAAGACTTCCATTTGAATTAGTATATGCAACCGATATTGATCAAAAAGCATTAAATTCACATATGAAGAATTTTAAATGTGAAAATGTTGTATGTAAAGACATATGTGAGACTAAATCTGATGAAATACCTAATTGTGATATTGTAGTTGGAGGTTTTCCTTGTCAGTCTTTTAGCACAGTAAATCCTACAAAAGATCCATTTGACGATAGGGCAAATTTGTACAAACAAATGGTGCGTGTAGTAAGAGATAAGCAGCCTAAGGTTTTTATAGCTGAAAATGTAAAGGGGATGATGACTTTACATAAGGGACAAATATTTAATAGGATAATAAAATCATTTGAGGAAGTTGGTTATACAACATATACCAAATTATTTAATGCAGCAGATTATGGTGTTCCACAAAAAAGAGAACGAGTAATTATTGTTGGAATTAGAAATGACTTAAATGATGTAATGGAATATGAGTTCCCTAAAGAAACAAATAAAAATAATTGGGTGCCATTGTCTGTTGCAGTTCCAAAGTTAGCAATTGAGCAGGAAAAGTATTATTTTTCAGAAAGAGCAGTTCAGGGAATGAAAAATGCAAAGAATAATATGAAGAGAGGATTGTATCAAGATTTAAATAAGCCTTGCTTGACTGTTACAAGTCATCTTGCAAAGGTAAGTTTGAATTCAAGAGATCCAGTACTTTTAGTAAATCCGGAAAAGGAATTATATCGAAGATTTACACCATTAGAGGCAGCTAGAATCCAATCATTCCCGGATGAATTTATATTTGCAGGAAGTGAAACAGATGCTTATAGACAAATAGGAAATGCAATTCCACCTGTAATGTTTTGGCATATATCGGATTCAGTAAAAAATTATTTGGAAATGATAGAAATGGCTGTATGTAAAAAGGCGATTTAGCTAATGATTGGAGGATAATTGAATGAAAAATACAAGAGGTTCTGAATGGCATAAATGGGATTTGCACCTTCATACTGCATCTTCGTATGATAGCCATTACAAGGGCAAAGATGCAGATGAACTTTTGTGTAAAGCTTTAAAAGATAATGATATAAGTGCTGTTGCAATTACAGATCATTTTAAAATCGATAAAGATAGAATTTTTCATTTAAGAGAATTGGCACCCAATATTGTGTTTTTCCCAGGGGTAGAGTTAAGAACAGATAAAGGAGCTAATAATTTACATTTGATTTTAATTTTTTCAAATGAAACCGATTTAGATGTATTATCAGCTGATTTTGAAGCAATTATGTTAAGAACAAAATCAAAATCAAGAGAGTCTGACGAAACCATATATTGGTCATATGAGGATATTGTTGATTTTTGTAAATCGCATAATGGATTATTATCTATCCATGCAGGAAAGAAAAGCAATGGGATAGACAAAGAAATATCCAATGCTTTACCTGTAAAAGAAGCAATTAAAGCTGATATTGCAGAATTTGTTGATTTTTTTGAGGTGGGAAGAAAAACAGATATAGAAACATATCATAAATATGTATTTAAAGATATAGAGGAAAAACCAATTATAATATGCTCAGATTGTCATGACCCTAGAGATTATATAGTGAAAGAAAGTCTTTGGATTAAGGGGAAATTAACATTTTCAGGGTTGATGCAATGTATCTATCAGCCTAGCGAGAGGATTCATATAGGAACGATTCCGCCAGCTCTTGATAGAGTTAAAAAAAATAAAAAGGCTAATATTGCTTACCTAGAAGTTAACAGAAAAGAAAATGCAAAGAATGATGATGTATGCTGGTTTGATATGAAATTGCCATTAAATAGTGGCTTGGTAGCAATAATTGGAAATAAAGGAAGTGGAAAAAGTGCTTTCGCCGATATTATAGGACAATTGTGCAAGTGCAAAACGATGGATAGTGCCTCATTTTTAAATGACAATCGTTTTCGTAAAATGCCCAAAAATTATGCTGCAGATTATTCTGCTAAAATAACTTGGTTAGATGGACATGAGGAAGAAACAGATTTGAGTTTGAAAGATTATGATACTACTATAGAGGATGCACAATATCTTCCGCAAAAATATATCGAAGAAGTGTGTAATGATATTGGAAATATATTTCAACAAGAAATAAACAAAGTTATATATTCATATGTAGATAGAACAGAACGAGCGAATACAACAAATTTAGAAGAACTGGTTTTGGCAAAATCTCAGGATATTAATTTGGAAATTACGGAAAAACAGAAGGATGTTCATAAATTAAATATTCAAATTATTTCGTTGGAAAAGAAAAAAACAAGTCAATATCAAGAATATGTTAGAGATAGTTTGAAAAAATATCAGGAAAATTTGGAAAGACATGAGAAAAGTAAACCAATAGAGGTAAAGAAACCTTTACAGGAAAATCGAAATAATGAGTATCAAAATAATCTAAATAAAATAAATTTAGAAATTGATGACTTAAATGTTAAGATAGAGAATACAAAGGATGAAATAACTAAAATAAATTTAGAATTATCTGATACACAACAGTTGATTTTAAAAATGCAGGCATTGAAAAAAGAATATAATGTTGTAGAAACTTTGGTAAAAGAGTTTGCCTTGAAATATAATTTGGATAGTATAAATCAAGATATAAGCATAAAATTACCATTAGAAGCTGTTGTAAATTATAAAAATAAATTGTCTACAGAAAAAGTAATAAAACAGTTAGAATTAAATGGAAATGAATCGCAAAAAGGTTTGCTTGAAAAATTAGAAGAAGCACATCAAAAGAAGGAAAACATCATTTCTAATTCTGATGCTGAGGAAAAGAAGTATCAAAAATATTTGCAGGATCTTAAGGATTGGGATGATGAGAAGCGACGAATTATAGGAGATAATGAATCTGAGGAATGTCTAAATTATTTTGAAAGAGAAAATGAATATTTGCAAAATAAAATAGATGCAGAATATACGGGTTTACGTCAAAATAGAGATTTGCTGTTTTCGCAGATATATCAATTGAAGAAAAAAATGATAGGTGTTTTTGAAGAAATTTATAGCCCTGTCGAAGTAGAAATAAGAAAACTATTGGGAGAATTAGAGGAAACAATAGCATTTGAAGCAGAGATGCAAATGATACAGAGTGATTTTGCAGAACAAGTATTATCATCAATTAGTCAAAGGTATGCAGGAATATTTAAAGGTAAAGCAGAAGCAAGTAATAAAATGTCAAAACTATTAAAACAAACAGATTTTAACGATGAATCAAGTGTAGTTGAATTAGTTAGGAATATAATGTTAGCAGTTGATGAAGATATAGATAATTCGGAAAGAAAAATTATTGATAAAGAAAATTTTTATGATTTCTTGTATGGTTTAGACTATTTGGATGTGTCTTTTAAATTGAAAATGGGAGGAAGAGATTTAGAAGAGTTATCACCAGGGGAAAGAGGTATTGTGTTATTGATTTTTTATCTTGCACTAAGTCAAAACAGCATTCCGATTATTATTGATCAGCCAGAAGACAATTTGGACAATCAATCGGTTTATAATAAGTTGGTTCCATGTATATGTGCAGCAAAACAAAAAAGACAAGTTATTATTGTAACGCATAACCCTAATATAGCAGTTGCATGTGATGCGGAACAGATTATTTGTTGCCATATGGATAAAAATACACATACCATTTCATATAGTGCAGGTGCAATTGAAGATGATGAAATAAAGAATAATGTTGTCGATATTTTGGAAGGAACTATGCCTGCATTTGATTTGAGAAGACGTAAGTATGTATAATAAAATAAGATTTATTGACAACTAATGATTGAACGTACTATGAACTCCAATCCTCATCCATAGCATCAGCCCAAGCTTGCAACTCACAATCAAGAGCAAGTGCAGCATACATAAGTGGATTATCAATCGCAAGGTTATCAATAAGCCTTTGGGAGTTAGGTGTAGTATGCAGATTTTTTTCAGCTTCAGCACAGGATAAGAATAGAAGTGTATTATCAGAAAAAGCAATGTCAATTCCATTCTTGTATTGGTTGTAGTAAGCAAAATGTATTTTCATAGTAGTAGTCCTTTCTTTGCTAAAGTAATGAGTAGCTCTGGGAATGTGTGGGCAGCCAACCGCATACAACGCATATGCAACACTGCCATACACAAATCCCCTATTTATGGGCTTTTCTCGTTCTCAAAACGTTAACAAAGAGATAATATTTACAATTCAAAGCATTTTATGGCGTTTCAAGAAAATATGTTACACCTCGGAATTTCGGTTCCGAGGTGTTTTTTTGTATAGGCCTAGAGGCCTCATTTGCGAAATGTAGTTTCTCTTGGAGGAGAAATGGAATGTAGCAAATAAATAAACCACCTGCTATGCGGGTGGTGGAAAGAGCTTAAGCGATGTGCAATGATAAGCTCCTTTGTTATAATAATGATGGTCTGTCAACCACATTAAAAACAAAGGAGTTGTCCGTATGAACAACAATAACAGTTTATCACATACTACATGGAATTGTAAGTATCATATAGTTTTTGCACCAAAGTATAGAAGAAAGGTAGCGTATGGAAAGTTAAGAGAAGATATTCGCGATATTATTATAATGCTTTGTAAAAGAAAAGGTGTAAATATTATAGAAGGGAAGTATGTCCAGATCATATTCATTTGCTTGTTGAAATTCCACCTAAAATGAGTGTTTCATATTTTATGGGATATCTAAAGGGAAAAAGTACATTGATGATATTTGAGAGACATGCAAATTTAAAATATAAATATGGAAATAGACATTTCTGGTGTAGAGGATATTATGTTGATGCAGTAGGAAAAAATGCAAAGAAAATAGAAGAATATATTCGAAATCAATTACAAGAAGATTTGGAATATGACCAGATGACAATCAAAGAGTATGTTGACCCGTTCACGGGTGAGCCAGTAAAGAAAAACAATTAATAATAAGCCAAGGGGGATTAAGTAAGTAACTGATGTTGCGGTGGGCAGACCTTTCGGCGAGTCTTTAGACTCAGACGCTGGCAAAGAGACCTTATAGGTCGCAAAGCAAACCACCGGCTAAGCCGATGGTTGTGATTTATATAAAGTGTGATAAAATATATTATAATAGTTGAGTATTAAGTGTAATTAAGAAGCTATTTTCGTATTAATTAGAATGGAGAGATGTTTATATGACAACTGTAAGCACAAAGAGTGGTAGAATTATAAAAGTTGTATCCAGAGAAGAAGAGAAAAGTACATTGACAGAATCGGATAATGAAATGGACGAAAGAGCGGTTGAAGCTGTTAAGGCAGCAATAAATAAAGCTAAGATTTGCAAGAAACCTATAGCGGGTTATGACAAAGAAAAGAAGCGGGCTTATGTAGAATATGCAAATGGGGAAAGAAAGTATGCAGAATAGAAAACCAATGATTCTTGTATTAGCAGGACCAAATTGCTCAGGAAAAAGTACAATAACCTCTTTTTTTGATAAAGTTGGTAAATATACTAATGCTGATGATGTTGTTGCGACTACAGGAATGAATAATATGGAAGCGGCTGTTATGGTTGACAGGATGAGATATGAATCGATTTCCAAGAAAGAAGATTTTACATTTGAAACAGTTTTGTCATCTGAATATAAATTAAACATTTTAAGAAAAGCAAAAGAAGAGGGATATTTCATAAAATGTGTATTTGTATTAACTATAGATCCACAAATTAATATTGCTAGAATAGAGTCCCGTGTGGCATCAGGTGGACATAATGTTGACAGCGGTAAAGTTATTGAAAGATATTATAAATCAATTAATAACATAAAAGAGTTGCTTGATATATGTGATATTGTGCATGTTTATGATAATACTAAAATACCAGAAAGAATTATTCGTAAGCATAAAGAGGAACTATCAATATATCCGAATGAATATTGGAGTGAGCAGGATATATTAGGTTTGATGGAATAATATTGCTGGCAAAAGACATCATGTCAATAAGTAGTTCTGGGAATGAGTGGGTAGTTCTTTATATCAGCAATTTAGGAACAGTAATTATTCAATATATTGAAGTGCATTGAAAATATGGCTAGAGATAGTTTATGTTAACTAATATCTAAAAATTATTTTATAAGAAAAAGAATAAGTTCTTTTATTTTTATAATTTCTGTGTTAGGATCAAGATCCAAATTTAAAGGAGGATATATAAAATGACATTAGTTGACAAGATATTTAATTGTTTTAAGGATAGCGATTATTTTTCATTACAGGAGGTATATCAACAAAATATAGATAAACCACACGAAACAATTAGAGCACGTATTTATGAGAAAATAGGTGTGAAATTTGAAAGAGTGGCTAAAGGTGTATATCGGACAATTGATAGTGAAAAAGAACAGTGTGTGTTAATTGAGGGAAATGGTAGAAATTTATCAATGCTACAGGATAAGAGTATTGATTGTATATTAACTGATCATCCTTGGTTGGATAAGAAATCCAATAAGGGTGGAACAAGAAATTTTGCAGAGTATATGTGTTTTAGATATACATTGGATGATTTTAAGGAAAAGGCTAGAGTATTAAAAGACGGATGCTTTCTTGTTGAAGTTTTACCGGCAGAGAATGAAAATAATTATGAATATTTATATCAAATTAAGCAATATGCTAAAGAAGCTGGATTTGTTTATTATTCTAAGGTTTCATGGAAAAAGGGGACATTTGTAAGTAATACAGGCAGAAAAGCAAAGAATACGCAGGACATAATGATTTTTTCAAAGGGTAAGGCTAGAAGTATGAGATTTGATAAGAAAAAATCTGATAAGACTGGTGAAAATCATTATATGAGTGGATGTAAGGGGATGCTTCCTACTATGTTTGATGTTCAGCCAGTCTCTAGAAAAAATAAAATACATCAAAGTGAGTTGCCAGTTGAACTTTGTGAAGAAATACTGGAATATGTTACTTATGAAGGTGAAATAGTGTTAGATTCTTTTGCAGGAAGTGGTGCTGTTGGTGTAGCAGCATTAAATAAAAAAAGAAGTTGTATTTTGATAGAAATATTAAAAGAAAATATAGAAAAAATCAAGAATAGATTTGATGGTATTTTTTATCAAACAGTATTGGAGTGATAATTTTGAATTTACGGATGAATAGAAAAAAAGCGGTTCAGTATACGAGTAATTCTCAGAAAATACGGGTGATAACAGAAGATTGGTTTAATAACAATATGTTTTGTCCTTATTGTGGAAACGAATATATTACAAAATTTAAAAATAATAGACCAGTTGCAGATTTTTTCTGTCCTTGTTGTAAGGAAGAATATGAATTAAAAAGTAAAGGAGCTTCAATTAGTAACAAGGTTAATGATGGAGCCTATAATACGATGATAGAAAGAATTATATCGGTAAATAATCCAAACTTTTTCTTTATGCATTATAACAAAAGTAATTTTCAAGTTGAAAATCTTGTCATGGTACCCAAATATTTTTTTTCGCCAGAGGTAATAGAAAAGAGAAAACCATTGTCAGGTACAGCAATGCGTGCAGGTTGGACAGGATGTAATATTTTGTTAAGGCGAATTCCAAATGAAGGAAGGATTTATATTGTACAGAACGAGAAAGAGCTGCCTATAGAAAAGATAATTGAAAAAGTACATAGAACAGAGTTTTTACGTGGCAGTAAAATGGATGCAAGAGGGTGGACTTTAGATGTTTTGAACTGTGTTAATATGATTGGAAGCAGAGATTTTACGCTTAATCAGGTGTATAAATTTGAAGAAATGCTCGCAGTAAAGCATCCCAAAAATCATCATGTAAAGGAAAAAATAAGGCAACAATTGCAAATATTAAGAGATAATGGAATTATAGAATTTAATGGAAGGGGATATTACAGTAAGGTTTATTGATAGCGGGAGAGTAGATAGAATTTGCTTTTAAAACTATACGTGACCAGTTGATATTTACCAATAAGAGAATTATCTCTATTGCTGTGCAGGAAATTACAGGGAAGAGAAAATCATACGCTACAATGCCGTATTCTAAAATTCAGTATTTTGCTATTCAGATACCGGGATTTATGGAGTTATTTCCGGATTCAGAGCTGTTTATAATGTTCAGTAAAAGTTTTACGGCAAAATTTGAATTTAAAGGTGCAGCAGACATTGGAAAAATAGGCAGAATCTGTTTAGGATGTTAAGTTTCTAAACAAATCCTGCTATTTTTATTTTAAATAAATTCAAATAAATAAATTTACTACTGTACGGCTTAGGAATATACTTGTAGTATAAATATATTTTATTGTTTTTAAAATATTATGCCACCGACAATGTTTACAACAACGGCTGCCAGCCATGCAATAGTGCATTGCAATAATATAACAAGTAGTGCCCATTTTCCGCCAAGTTCACGTTTTATTGATGCGATGGCTGCAACGCAAGGTGTATATAAAAGGCAGAATACGAGAAGTGCCATTGTGTTAACGGGAGAGATGATTCCAAGCAGAAAGGATGTTTTCGGTATAAGCACTGAAAGTGTTGATACAACGCTTTCCTTAGCCATAAATCCGCATATAAGAGCTGTACAAATACGCCAGTCTCCAAATCCGGCAGGTGAAAAGACAGGAGCTATAACACCTGCAATTGAAGCTAGGATGCTTGATTTTGAATCGTCTACTACATTGAATCTGAAATCAAAATTTTGCAATATCCATATAATAATCGTAGCAAGGAAAATTATGGTAAACGCTTTTTGGAGAAAGTCTTTGGATTTTTCCCACAAAAGTTGTGCTACGTTTTTTATACCGGGCATACGGTAGTTTGGAAGCTCCATAACAAAAGGAACAGGCTCTCCTTTAAAGAGAGTTCGCCGGAATATTAAAGCAGCAGCAATGGCAAACAGTATACCAACAAAATAGAGCAGTATCATGACAAGAGCAGCAGTGTCCGGGAAAAATGCTGTTGCAAAAAATGCATATATAGGCAATTTTGCGGAACAGCTCATAAAAGGAGTAAGGAGTATAGTCATTTTTCGGTCACGTTCCGAAGAAAGTGTACGACTTGCCATTACACCGGGAACAGTACATCCAAAACCTATAAGCATTGGAACAATACTCCTTCCTGATAAACCTATTTTTCTCAGAAGTTTATCCATGATGAAAGCTACTCGAGCCATATATCCGCTATCTTCAAGCAGAGACAAAAATAAAAATAATGTTACTATAATAGGAAGAAAGCTTAATACGCTTCCTACGCCATTAAAAATGCCATCAATAATAAGTGAGTGAAGCACTGTGTTTACATGGAATGCTGTGAGTGCATTATCGACAGCATTTGTTAAAAATTCGATGCCTGTTTCAAGAAGATTTGAAAGCGCAGCACCTATGACATTAAATGTAAGATAAAAAACAAGTGCCATGATAATTGCAAAGCTTGGAATTGCGGTATATTTTCCGGTCAGTATTTTGTCAATATTGCGGCTTCGCGTATGTTCCTTGCTTTCGTGTGGTTTGACAACTGTTTCAGCACAGGTTTTTAATATAAAATGAAATCTCATATCGGCAATTGCTTCTGCACGGTCAAGTCCTCTGTCATCTTCCATTTGTTGTATTATCTGCTCTAATATATTTGATTCTTTTTCACTAAGGTTTAGAGCTTCTTTTATGAGAGAATCACCTTCGGCAAGTTTAGATGCTGCGAAACGAACCGGAATATGAGCTTTTTTAGTCTTATCTTCTATAAGATGCATGATACCGTGAATGCATGCGTGAACAGCACTCCCGTTATCATCAGGGGAACAGAAATCAGTTCTTATAGGTGTCTCCTGATATTTTGTTACATGGAGTGCATGATCGACAAGTTCTTCTATACCTTCGTTTTTGGCAGCGGAAATCGGAATTACAGGAACTCCGAGTAGTTTTTCAATTTCATTTATATGTATGGAGCCGCCGTTTTCTCTGACTTCATCCATCATATTTAATGCTATGACCATTGGAATATTGAGTTCAAGAAGCTGCATAGTCAGATAAAGATTTCGTTCAATATTCGAGGCATCAACAATATTTATGATTCCCTTTGGCTTGTCTTTTAAGATAAATTCTCTGGTGACAATTTCTTCACTTGTGTAGGGAGACATTGAATATATACCGGGGAGGTCTGTTATAAGGGTATTTTTGTGTCCCTTTATCATACCGTCTTTTCTATCGACTGTTACACCGGGAAAGTTGCCTACATGCTGGTTTGAACCTGTAAGCCTGTTAAAAAGTGTTGTTTTGCCGCAGTTTTGATTGCCGACTAATGCAAAGGTCAGAAGTTCATCATCAGGCAGAGGTGTACGGTGTTCACTTTTATGTTCTTTGTTGTATTCACCGAAACCGGGGTGTGGGATTGATTTGTGTGCTTTTGATTTTTTAGCTGTTTTTTCGGTTAGAATAGGTTCAATTTCAATTTTTTTTGCGTCATCAAGCCTTAAAGTTAAGTCATAGCCGTGAAGCTGCAATTCAAGCGGGTCACCCATAGGTGCGAGTTTTATGAGTGAGAGCGTAGTACCTTTTATAAGTCCCATATCAAGAAAATGTTGCCGCAATGCACCTTCTCCGCCTACAGATACTATTTTTGCACTATCACCTGCTTTTAAATCGCCAAGGTTCATTTTTGTACTCATGTTATTTCCTCTTTTCTGTCAGTATAAAATACAGTAAAAAAGCTAATAAATTATTTTGTTACTGATAAATATTATCAAAAAGAAAATGCAAGTGCAACACAAATATAAAAGTTTAAAAGAATAAAATGAAATTTTGTGTTTAATTTATTTTGAATTTGTGGTATCATAATTAGACAAATAAAGATCAGGAGGTAATTCTTATGGCAGATATTTATCAGGAGATTAAGGAACTTAAAGAAAAAATCGAATTTTGTTCATATGCCATGAAGTATGGAAAAATGCTTGACATGTCCTCTGATCAGACAGTTAAGGCATTCAAAGTTAAGGGCGAATTGGAAGATGAGCTCAGATTCATGGAATTAAAAAACAAAAATAAGGGCTAATAGGGATTTGTACAGGGTTACTGGAATTGAAAATTTAAGGAAAAGAAGTTGTATTGAAGTCAAAAAGTGAGAGTGATTGATAGTGTTTATTAGTCATATAGAAATTATTTTTTGGCAAAGTATAATTTGATAATAATTCATATATTATAAAACAACCGGATTTATAAGTTTTCATTTAAAATATGTTTATCTTATAGATTCGGTTGTTTTATATTTTTTGGGCTGAGCAAATTATATGGGTTGTATAAATAAGGTTAAATTTAAGCTATAAAGCCAAGTTTATACAATCTTTACACCATATGGTTTTAAAGTAACCTGTGTATTGTCAGTCATATTAAAAGTGATTTCGTTTTCAGTTACATTGAGGTAAAATTCGATTGCTTTACCGCTTTCATCCTCTCGTTTATGGTATTCTATTCCGGCAGGAAGAGTAAGATATGTTGTGTTTGTTTCTTTAAGCATTGTCTTAAATAAACCGGACATTGAATCCATATCGATGCGGGCACCAACATAATATGCTTTTCCTTTTCCAAAGTTTTTGCATGTTATTGCAGGTGTTCCGGCATAAAAGTCTTTATCATATTTGGCGAGAATATCGGTATCAGATACACGCAGTATTTCAGCGTAGTCATGAATTATTGCTTTATGACCGTCTGTGAATGTTGCAGAATTTTCATCACTGTCATAATATGTATCAATTTCTTCACTTATAACGCCAAAAAGTTCACTTAGTCCGTCACCCGGGAAACCTCCGAGATAGCAAAGAGTATTGTCATCCACATAGCCTGTAAGATATGTTGCCATAAGCTGTCCACCACGTTTTACAAATGCCTTGAGATTGTCTGATGCGCCTGGCCTAAGCATATAAAGCATTGGAGCGATGACAACATTATAGTCATCCAGGTTATCATCAGATGCGACAACATTCATATCTATTCCGAGTTTTAAAAATTCATGATATATTTGTATACATGTTTTTGCGTAATTTTTAGTTTTATCTGAAAGACCACGCATATTATCAATTGCCCACATGTTATCCCAGTCAAATATAAGAGCAGCTTTTGGTTTGACAATTGTGCCTTTCACATTTGAGAGACTGTCGAGCATGGCACCGACTTCGGCCACTTCTTTAAAAACTCTTGTATCATCAGTACCGAGGTGGTCTACAACTGCTCCATGATATTGTTCAAAGGAGCCGCGGCTTTTTCTCCACTGGAAGTACTGTACTGTATCAGAACCGCATGCCACAGCTTGTGCGCTGAACAGTTTGTGTACTCCCGGTCGTTTGAGTTTATTGTATTCATGCCAGTTTACGAGTCCCGGTGCACATTCCATAAGCATAAACGGCTGATTCTTTTTTAAGGAACGCATAACTGCATGGTCAAAAGAGTTATGCGCCATGGTATCTGCCATTGTTTCATAATTATTATGAAATACCGGGTATGAATCCCAGGAGATAACATCCAGTTCTTTTGCCATTACGCGATAGTCAAGCCCAGGAAAAAGCTGCATGAAATTGGTGGTTATAGGAATGTTTGGAGTTCTTTTTCTTATGATGTCAATTTCAGATTTCATATAATCTGTAGTGTTCCATGTAGTAAATCGTTTCCATTCAAGGTTTAATCCCATAACGCTGAATTCACCATTTAAATAAGGTGGTTCGATTTGTGAAAAATCATTGTATGTGTGGCTCCAAAAACCTGTCCACCATGCTTTGTTAAGCTTATTTATATCGTTATCAAATTTATTGGCAAGATAGTCCTGAAATTTCTTTTTGCACAGCGGACAGAAACATTCTCCGCCAAATTCATTAGATAAATGCCACATTGCAAGCCCTGGGTGTTTTCCAACGGTGTCAATTATTTTGTTTATTATAATACCGGTTTTTTCTCTGAATTTTGGTGATGACATGCAGTGATTGTGGCGTACACCGTGATGTGCACGGTGGTCGTCTGCTCCTACACGCATACATTCAGGATATTTTTCATCGAGCCATGCAGGACGGGCACCTGATGGTGTGGCAAGAATTGTATAAATTCCGTTTTCATATAACTTATCCATTATGTCTTTGAGCCAATCCATATGAAATTCGCCCTCTGTAGGTTCATAAGCTGACCATGAGAATATGCCGAGAGACATGCTTGTCATTTTGGCTTTTTTCATGAGTTCGATGTCTTTTTCAAGAATATCCGGTCTGTCAAGCCATTGGTCAGGATTATAATCCGAACCGTGAAGTATACCATTTACCTGCGGGAAAAAAATTTTATTATTCATATACGACCTCCATAGTTTTAAAAATATGTTGCTAAAATTATATCATCCGGCGGCATGAATAACAAATCTATTTTGTAATCTTTTAGAAATAGAGGCACATGGCAAGGTAGCCGCAGCACCAGTGAAGAATTACGCATCCCCATATATTCTGCTGGCGTTCATATATATAACCTAAGGCGAGGCTTAGCATGAATGCACCGAACATAAAATAAAATCCGAAAGGCATATGCATAAGTGAAAAGAGCAGAGATGTAAGGAAAATACTGAAAAAATTTTGAAATCTTACTTTCATCAATGATTTTACACTTGTCTGTATTACGCCACGTGCCAGAAATTCCTGAACAAATGCCGTGAATATATATGTGTATGCTCCGTGAAGTGAGCCGCCGATATAGTAGGCTTTTATCTGATATCCAAGCAATGACAGAACCGCTTTGCTCAGAAGGAGAACACAACAGGCAATCAACGCCGTCACGACAGTCTCTATAATATTTTTTTTCAATGTCGATATTTTGGGGATTAGACCTATATCACGCATTGAAAAGCTTGTCAGGAACACAATTTCCAAAAAGAGCAGGAAAGTTATAAATTCTATTATTTGTGTATAGACTGATGATTTAAGGTATATATGCAGTGTAAAACGCATAAGGCTCCATGACATCAAAAAAACGCTTATACATAAGATAAGACCTGCAAATATGAATGCACAATCATGTTCGTGTTGTCTTAGATTAAATCTGTCAGTATCATCCTCAATGAGAATGACCATGCCATTGAACGCTGTATTGGGATTTTTATATGGTGAATCGGGATTGAATATTTCGTTTTTTGGCGGATTTAAAAGACTTATATCAATATTAAAGTGGTGAAGTTCTTTTTCCTTTCCAAAACGGTATCTTACAGGTGTTTTTGGGAAAACTTTATGCTTTTCCATGCTGTCACGAAAAAGTTTGTTGAAGGCTCTGTTTTTTTTGTTCTTTAAAAAGAGTTCCGGAAAGGATTGTCCTATAATATCAGATATTGCTGATATTTTAAGTATTTTACAGCAGGCAGAATTGCAGTATGTTATTCTGCCTGCGGAGTCTAAAGTTATTACACCGTCAGACATGTTTTCAAATATCATATTTTTTTGTTCGGCTGATATAATATCAGGTAATTGTGAAGTCATAGTACCCCTCATTTCTTGTTGGTTTATTTAGTGATGCAATAGTGATGCAAGGGAACAATCCGTGGCATCAGTTTTCATTATTAAAGTATATCATATTTCTATAGCGAAATTTTATCAAATTCGTATTGTTTATATTGACTTTTTTATAAAAGTATACGAAAATAGGCGTGGTGTTTAAAAATAAACATAAAATTTAGAAATGGAGATGATTAGATGTTTGGTTTTGGTCAGTTGATAGGCATTTTAAAAAAGAGTCCAAAGAAAATCGTTTTTACGGAAGGTGAAGATTCGCGTATCCTTGAAGCGTCATCACGATTGCTTGCGAGCAATTTCCTTCATCCTATTCTTATCGGCAATGAAGAAAAGATTATGAATGCAGCAGAGGAAAGCGGATTTAATATTCGTGGAGCTGAAATTATAGATCCTGAAAAATATGAAAAAATGGATGAGATGGTTGAAATACTTTGTGAGCTCAGAAAGAAAAAGGGCATGACACCTGAAAAAGCAAGACAGGTTCTTTCACAGGCAAATTATTTTGGAACTATGCTTGTAAAGATGGGAGTTGCAGATTCACTTTTGGGAGGCGCAACATATTCAACAGCAGATACTGTTCGTCCGGCACTTCAGATAATAAAGACTAAACCCGGACATAGTATTGTTTCTTCATGCTTTATACTTGTAAGACCAAGCGCTACAGGTGAGAATGAAGTTATTGCTATGGGTGACTGTGCAATCAACATTAAACCATCAGAGGATGAACTTGTCGAGATAGCAGGGGAAGCTTCAAAATGTGCAAAGATTTTTGGCGTTGATCCACAGGTAGCTTTTCTGAGCTATTCTACACATGGTTCCGGAAAGGGAGAGGATGTAGACAAGATGTGCAACGCTGCACGCAAAGCAAGGGAGAAATATCCGGATCTTCCTATAGATGGAGAACTTCAGTTTGATGCGGCAGTATCACCTAGAGTTGCAAGAACAAAATGCCCTGAGTCAAACGTTGCAGGTCATGCAAATACATTTATATTCCCTGATATAAATGCAGGAAATATCGGATATAAGATTGCGCAGCGTATGGGTAACTTTGAGGCATATGGTCCGATATTACTTGGACTTAATGCTCCTGTAAATGATTTGTCAAGAGGCTGCAATGCATCGGAAGTATATTCTATGGCTATTATTACAGCAGCATTGGCAAACAATATTTAGTATTATAGATAATAGGACTGTTTTATATGAAAGATAAATTTTTCCTGATACATATGTTACCTATATTAAATGCTCATATTGCAATATTTGATGAAAACGGAATACTTATAGAACAGCTTTCGGATTCAAGAAAAGAGGATATTATGCTCTATTCACAGATAGTTAAGGAAGCAGGAAAAGATTTTCCGTACATAGTTGTTGTAGATACAGGTATTGTGGTGTGTGCTATGTGGAATGAGGATGAATCTGAGTTTATAGTTATAGGAAAGACGGCAATGTTTTCTTCATTTGAAAACAAAGGTTCAGATATACGTGTATGCTCAAAAGGAACCTATACATCGGCGGTTATTCTTATATGGAATGAGCTTACCGGAAAAAAGATTGGAAAGTATGATTTGTGGAAAAATAACATAAGCTTAGATAAATCGGTGGAGGTTTATGTTACAGAAAGCATATTTGAATATCAGGAGAACGGCAGTACTCACAATCCATATGCACAGGAACTAAGAGAACATGACAGCATAAGGCGAGGAGATCTCAAAGGACTTAAAGAGAGTATAGATGAAGTTTATCCGGGAGAGCTTGGAAAACTTGCTGAAGATCAGGTGAGAAGCTTGAAAAATATTGCTATAGGAGTTATTACATGTGCCTCGAGATGTGCTATAGAGGGCGGCATAAATGCAGAAGCGGCATTTTCAATGGCAGACGGATACATCAGATATCTTGAGGAAGAACTGGATGATCCGATAAAAATTGAGCACCTTGTAAGAGAAGCCGAATATAATTTTACAAGAGATGTTCGTAACCTGAACAATAACGATATAAATAATCCATTGATACATCAGGTTAAAGATTATATATTTGCGCATATACATGAGTCTCTTATGGTGAGAGACATAGCAAAATATATAGGTGTGTCACCGAATTATCTTTCAGAACAGTTTAGTCAGTTTGAAGGAGTAACCTTAAAACAGTATATAATTGACGAAAAGATAAAATCCAGTGAGTATCTTTTGAAGTATACGGATTATTCTTTGCAGGAAATAAGCAGTTATTGTGCATTCAGCTCTCAGAGCAGATTTAGTGTTTATTTTCAAAGAAAGAATGGAATAACGCCAGCTAGATATCGAAAAAAGTATCAAAATGGGAGAAAATGAGAAAGCAGAATAGAAAATGTAGTAAATTCATTAAAAAAAGTATATATTTAAACACTCAATGGTGGTATAGTAGCGTGAAAGCTGTTAAAAGTTTTTTGTATTATGAAAAGGAGTGTTTATTATGAACAAGATTAACATTAAGTTTAATGATGTAACTGATGTAAACAAATTTGTTCACATTCTCTCAAAGTATGACGCTGATTTCAATCTGTATTGTGGAAGCTATTGTGTAGATGCAAAGTCATTACTTGGTATTATGACTATGGATCTCAGAAACAGCATGTGGATGACAGGAAACTGTGAACCAAACGAAGCAAGCCAGATTATTCGTGAATTAGGGGACGTTGTTGCAGCATAATATATTTTGAAAGATAGTATTAAGAAGATATGAATATAGATTAAAAGCGGCAGGAGACTCCGTATACATTTTTAGTGTATACGGAGTTTTCTTTTTACAAATGTAAAAAACTGTGATAGAATAAAAAGAAGTTTTTTCATTGAAAAAATTGAGTATTCGATTATTGTGCAAAAGAAATTTGCAAAGATAAAACGGATATAACGTACAGAAAGAAAAATCGGCATGGAGGATTAGAGATACTATGAAAAAAAGGTTTTTATCGGTTGTTTTGGCATTAATATTATCGTTGTCATTTGCCGGCAATGCATTTGCAGCGAGTTATCATGAAAATGATATCGAAAAGTATATTATCGGACAGCTTTCCAATGCAAAAATTCCCGGTGGAGAGATATCTATAGTAACTTCGGGGAAAGAAGTGTACAGTGCTTCTTTTGGAGATGTACCCGAAACAAATTCAGATTTGAAAATAGGTTCATTGAGTAAAATATTTACATCTATCTCAATTTTACAATTGATTGATTCAAATAAGATTTCGCTTGACACAAATATTGTAGATGTTATATCAGGTTCAGGGAATGTGCCTGACATAACGGTTGAGGAACTCTTAAAGCAGACAAGCGGATATACAACAACTCAGAAAATAGAATCAGAAAATATTCCGGAACCTCTTGGCAAAAAAGGAGAGTATCAGGAAGCAAGAATAAACTATGCGATTTTAGGAAAGATTATCGAGGAGGTTTCGGGTGACAGTTATTCAGATTATATTCAGAATAAAATTTTGAAGCCTTTACAGCTTGAATCGACGTACACAACTGATGATATGTCGGGAAAAGATGTTGTTTTGGGTCATGACAATTTATTTGGTCTGCCAATCGCCAAAAAAGCTGAAAAGACAGATAATGATGAGTGGGATGCGGTGCCTGCGACAGGAATTGTTTCCGATGCAAAAGACATGGGAAGTGTATTAAGCATGTTTCTTGCAGCCGGAGGAAAGACATTGTCATATGACCAGATAGAAAAAATATATGCTGATGGTACTGATTGCGGCAATACAATTTTTGCCACTAAAGGAACATCAGGTCTTGGCTGGATAAAGACAAAAGTAGGAAAACAGGATGTATATTATGTTTCGGGCGCGATTGACGGTTATATATCTTCTGCATTTCTTGTTCCGGGACAGGATTTGGGAATTACTATGCTCTTTGATACATCGGATGTGGTTTCGGGAAATGATGTTATTGAAGAACTTATGTCAAATGTTATATGTCTTGCAATAGGAGAAAAAGCAAGAACAATTGATTCAAAAGCTGTTATGATGCCGCATATTGAATTTGACATAGTGTACGTTATTGTATTTTTGGCATCGCTTGTTCCATTTCTTATGATGAGCTGGTGGTACAGAAATACAAGAAAAAAAGGTATCGGAATTATCAGAACAATTGTTGATGTGGTTGTTCATATCGGACTGCCTATAGCAATATACCAATATGTTCCGGTGATTATAGAAAATGTACTCGGGGATGACCTTGGTTCATGGTTTATGATAAAGAAGTTTCTTCCTGAGTGTTACTATGTAACACTGCTGGTTATGGCAGTTCTGTTTGCAGGAATTCCGGTAAAAGTGATTTCAGCTATTGTTGCAATAAAGAAAGGACCGTTAGAGGAAGAAGAATATTTATCAGAAGAACTTGGAGAAGAAAACTCTGAAAGAGAAAACAAGGATGATTCTTTAGAGGAAAAACAGGAAGATAATAGTGACGTCGGTGAGGATGTTTCAGAAGATACTGAAAATGCCGAAAAAACTGATTCAGAAGATATTGAAGATGTTGAAAAAACTGATTCAGAAAGTGCTGAAAATGACGGTGACAATGTTGAAAGTCAGAAAGAAAATCAGGCTTTAGTTTCAAAAGATGAAGATGAGTCTGAAAAAGTACAGGATGACATAGAAGAGGCAGCAGCGACACTTGAAGAAGAGCCGGAAGAAATTGTTAAAGAAGAAAATGAGACAGTCGAAGAAACAGAGTCAGCCGAAGTTGTAAAAGAATTCAAGACAAGAAGACAGAAAAAAGAAGAATATGAGAGCAGTTTTGAGAGAGAGGCAGTAAAAGCTCTTGAAAACAACAGCTCTGATGAGAATCAGACAGATATTGATAAGGATTTATCAGGTATAAAAAAGGATTCTGACATGCAGACTGCTGTTCCGAAGATTAAAAAAAGATATAATCCTCAGAAAGGAATGCCTGTCAAAATAGTTGTAGAGCCTGATGATGACCTTGACAACTAAAAAAGATTGTGATAATATCTTTTCAATTAAGCAATCCGTGGCATTAGTTGGGGGCAAAATATCTTTTGACCCAAACATCATATTATCAAAAATAAAAGGAATGGCTGTGACGAGGAGGAGTACATATATCAGAGACTCTGTAGAGAGAGAACGGATGGTGAAAGTTCTTGTGTCTTGTATATGGAAGTAGCCTTTGAGCTTTGGACTGAAAGCGGAATTTATTTTGTGTGCAAGTAGGCTTCAACGGATTTTTCCAACGTTATATGGAAAACGATATAAAAGATATGTGTTTTATAGATTTATAAAACTATAGTCTGAGTATCGGCAGAGTGCAGATTTCATCTGAAATTAGGTGGTACCACGAAAATATTCGCCCTAAATTGACATTTGTCAGTTTAGGGCTTTATTATTTTATAGGAAACTTCTCGTTTCCTGGTTTTGTTGTTATTACATTGAATGCACACTTCGGTGTACAATGAAGATTTATTATGAAAGGTTTGGTGTTTAAATATGATTAAGGGAACTGAATTATTTGTAAAAGCATTGAGAGAGGAAGGAGTAGATACTCTTTTTGGTTATCCGGGAGGTCAGGCAATTGATTTATTTGACGCTTTGTATGACCAGGATGACATTGAAGTTATTCTTCCGAGACATGAACAGGCACTTATACATGCGGCAGACGGCTATGCAAGGTCAACAGGAAAGACCGGTGTTTGTCTTGTGACGAGTGGACCGGGAGCGACAAATCTTGTTACAGGTATCGCAACGGCAAACTATGACAGTGTTCCGCTTGTATGTTTTACAGGACAGGTTCCGCTTAATCTTATGGGAAATGATGCGTTTCAGGAAGTTGATATCGTAGGTATAACAAACAGCATATGTAAATATAGTGTAACTGTCAGAAAGAGAGAGGATCTTGGAAGAATTATCAAGGAAGCTTTTTATATTGCGCGAACCGGAAGACCGGGGCCTGTAGTTGTTGATATTCCAAAAGATATACAGGTTGCGATGGGAAGTGAAGAATATCCTGAGGATGTAAATATAAGGGGATATAAACCTAGCGAAGGTGTTCATGTAGGTCAGATTAAAAAAGCCGTGAGCATGATGAAAAAAGCAAAAAAGCCATTGTTTTTGCTCGGTGGAGGTGTAAATCTGTCGGGAGCAAATGAAAAAATGAAAGAGCTCGTTGAGATGACAGGTATACCTGCTATAACAACTATCATGGGGAAAGGTGCGATTCCTTCAAAACACAGATTATATCTTGGAAATATCGGAATACATGGCAGTTATGCGGCAAATCATGCGGTAAGTGAGTGTGATCTTCTTATTTCCATTGGTACAAGATTTAATGACAGAATAACAGGAAAGATAAGCGAGTTTGCAAAAGGTGCGAAAATTGTTCATATAGATATTGATTCAGCTTCAATTTCAAAGAATATTGTTGTAGATATTCCTATAGTTGCTGATGCAAAACTGGCGATAGAAAAGCTTATAGAATACGGCACACCGCTCAAGATAGAAAAATGGGTGGCACAGACTCTTGAATGGAAAGAAAAGTATCCTATAAATATGAACAAATATGAGGGACTTACACCTGAAAAGGTTATAAAATATATAAATGATAATTTTGAAAGACCTATTGTAAGTACAGATGTAGGACAGAACCAGCTTTGGACAACACAGTTTTTTGATATTCAGACACACAGACAGCTTCTAACGTCAGGCGGACTTGGAACAATGGGTTACGGATTTCCGGCTGCAATCGGTGCAAAGATAGGAAATCCTGAGCGATCTGTTATTGCAATATCAGGTGACGGTGGAATGCAGATGAATATTCAGGAATTTGCAACAGCTATGGTCTATGAACTTCCTGTCATCGTTGTGGTATTTAATAACGGGTATCTTGGCAATGTAAGACAGTGGCAGCAACTTTTCTTCAACAAGAGATATTCAAGTACATGTCTTACATACAGAAAAAGCTGCAATCGTGACTGCATGAATAAAGATAAATGCTGTCCGAAATATATACCTGATTTTGTAAAACTTGCTGAGAGCTATGAGGCGAGGGGAATAAGAATAACCAAAGAGGAAGAGATAAAGAAAGCATTTGACTATGCACTTGAGTTTAAAAAAGGCCCTACACTTATTGAGTGTGTTATAGAGAGAGAAGCAAATGTTTCACCTATGGTGCCTACAGGAAAGACACTTGACGATATGATAATGGATTGTTAAGATTTGTAAAATTAGATTTATGTTGTGTTGATTGTGCAAATATAACAAATAATACCGCCGGCACGCTCTCGCTATGTTGTCGCTCGTAGCAGTACATAAGTCAGTAAAAGACACTGACTAAGTACTGACGGCGACAAGAATGCCGGCTAACATTATTCGTTATATTTGCACAATCCAATAGCATTTAATGATAATTTTACAAAATATGGTTTGTATATTAACTGATAATAAAAGATAAGAAAAAATAGAGAAATAGGAAGGATGATAGTAATATGGAAATGAAAAAACGTTGCATTTCACTTTACGTTGAAAATCAGATAGGAGTTCTTGCAAAGATTTCCGGACTTTTTGCGGGTAAATCTTATAACCTTGATACACTTACGGTAGGAGAGACAGAAGACCCTACAGTTTCAAGAATGACAATAGAGATGACTATGGATGACGTGACTTTTGAACAGGTAAAAAAGCAGCTTAACAGAAATGTCGTTGTAATAAAGGTAATGGATTTTTCTGATATTCCGATACAAAAGACAGAGCTTTTATACATAAAAATACATAGTTGTACTGAGAAAGATAAGACTGAAATATTTAGAATAGTTAATTCATTTGACCACCTTGAGATAGCTGACTACGGAAAAAAATCTGTTATTGTCAGATATGTAGAGACAGAGGGAAAAGTAAATGATATAATAGAGCTGTTTAATAAGACTTTTATAAACAGAATAGAAGTAGTAAGAGGCGGAAGTGTTGCAATAGAATCGGTTTCTACTACGACTAAATAAGGAGAGGGAAGGATGTTAGGTTCAGCTTTGGGGAATGTAGTGGGAACATTATATTTTTTGTTATACCAGTTTGCAGGAGTGTTGATTGCATTTACCGTTTTTAAGAGGGAAAACAGATGGTTTAAAGTACTGTTTGGCAGTGTTATGGGAAGTTTTTTAATTCACTGGCTGCCTACGCTCACGGCATTTCTGATGAATTTTACGCTTGCAGCACATATAAGTGCACTAATGCTGCTCGTTCTTATTTTGGTGGCAGTATTATATTTTGACAAAAGATTTTTTAGTAAAAATAGTGAAGTTTCACAGAATAATATATTATCAGGAAAAGACGGCAATTCAGAGAAAACAAATCTTTGGCAGCGTATTATAAAAACGATAAAGGAAAAACCTGTACTGGCAGTTTTCGTTGTGCTTTACTGTTATACCGTAAAGGTGTGGAGCCATCATGTACTTACATTTAAGAATGGTGCAGTATATGCGGGCCAGTGTACTTATGGTGACATGAATATGCATTTGGGGTTTATAACAAGCATTGCGAACCAGAAGACATTTCCTCCTGATTATTCGATACTTCCTGGAACAAAGCTTGCATATCCGTTTTTATCAGACTCTATATCATCAAGTGTGTATATATTTGGTGCATCACTTAAATGGGCATACATTCTTCCGATGCTGTTTGCACTGATGCAGGTAATGTTTGGAGCCTATGCACTTATGGATTATATACTTTCTGATAAAAAGAAGGCATTTCTTTCATATATACTTTTCTTTTTGAATGGTGGTTTTGGATTTGTATATTTTATAAACAAAGGTTTTGCAAGCCAAAATTTTAAGAGGATATTTACGGAGTTTTATCAGACCCCGACAAATTATACTGATAAAAATATTATGTGGCATAATGTCATAGCTGATATGCTCATTCCGCAAAGAGCAACATTATTTGGCTGGGCTATGCTGTTTCCGATTTTGTATCTTATCACGAAAGCAGTCAGTGAAGAAAAAAGACAGTATTTTTATGTGGCAGGTGTGATTGCGGGAGGATTACCGCTTATACACACACATTCGTTTCTTTCACTCGGAATACTTTGTGCAGGATTTGTCTTACTTGAATTGACGCAAAAAAGTGATAAACAGTTTTCGGTACCGGTGCGTATAGCTGTTCTTGCCGGAGTGCTTTTGGGACTTGAATATATAAGCCGTAGAAAGACTTCGCAAAATCCGTTATCAGCAAATGCACTTTTTGCCATAGGAATAATTGTTATATGTGTATTGATTGCAGCTATTGTTTATCAGGTAGTGCATAGTATCAAACAGAATGGAGAGCTGACTGAGGATTTGAAAAAGCTCATAAAATACTGGGGAAGTTTTCTTGTCATTGTACTTGTGCTTGCTCTTCCTATATTATTCAAATTTACATTTAGTCAGGCGACAGGGGAACAATTTACAAGGGGAAGTTTCAATTGGGCTAATGGTACAGAGAGCTATCTGCTGTTTTCAGTCAAAAACTTTGGAATTATGTTTATAGGAATGTTGTTAGTATATGCATTTGGCAATAGAAAGCAGCTTCGGCTTGTAATTCCTCCTACATTTCTGTGGCTTATGTCAGAATTTATAGTATTCCAGCCAAACACATATGATAATAATAAGCTTATGCTTGTAAGTTATCTCTATTTTTGTATAGCAGTTTCAGATTTCCTGTTTGATATTCTTGCAAAGATAAATATAAAAGCGGTAACAGCAGTAGCAGGAATGGCAGCAGGCTTTGTGGGAATATTTGGAGCCGTACTTACACTAGGAAGAGAGTATGTATCCGAATATGAACTTTACAGTAAAGGATATCTCGAAGCGGCAGAATATATTGAAAAAAATACACAGCCTAAGGATATGATACTTACGGCAACGAATCACAATAATGTGGTAGCGTCACTCACAGGAAGAAATATAGTTTGCGGTTCAGGTACATTTCTCTATTTCCATGGTGTTGATTATGCCCAAAATGAGGCAGATGTAAAAACAATGTACGAAAACCCGTCTGAGAGAGAAAAACTTTTAGATAAATATAATATAAAATATATTGTATTAGGCCCATATGAATATGGATATAGCATACCTGATTATGATGAAATTATTAAAGCACATAAGATTGTGTTCGAGAAGGACGATGTTATTATACTAAAGAGATAAGTTGCAGGGGTGTTGTCTGCGATAATACAAGAGGTTAGAAGATGGAGGGAAATGGAATAGTATGGTTTTTGTATGTACGTCATTGATGATACTTTTTGCAATTTTGTGGGTGATAACATTTATTACGAAACTTGCAGGAGGAAACAATATACTGGCAAATACTTTTGTGCCTAAGGGTGAAAAAGCAACAAAAGAAGAAATCGTAAAAGTATTTTTGTATACACTTTTATTCAGAATAGGAATTTATATTGTCGGTGTAGTAATATCAATGATATTTTCAGAAGAGACAGGTTTTACATTTTCTGATTTTTTGTCAAGCTGGAACAGATGGGATTCACAGCATTATATTGATTTGGCGAGTAAAGGCTATGCAGACTGCGTGGAAAACGGACAGCATCTTTTTCTTGTATTTTTCCCACTCTGCCCATGGCTTCTTAAAATAATTCATTTTATTATAAGAGACTGGCAGCTTGCTTTCATTATGCTTTCGACAATAGCATATTGTGTGGGGGCAGTATTCTTTTATATTTGTATATCGGAGGAATACGGAAAGAAAACGGCACAGAAGGCACTTACACTTGTGAGCGTGTGGCCATTTGCTTTTTTCTTTGGCGGAATGATGACAGAAAGCCTGTTTTTTGCAACACTTTCGATAGGTTTCTATTTTATAAAAAAGCACAATTGGTTTGCTGTGGGTTTGACAGGTCTGTTTTGTTCGCTTTGCAGAGTGCAGGGAATACTGCTCTTAGGAGTTGCCGGCGTTGAATTTCTGCAGACATATTCACCGGTAATTATGTGGAAAGAGAAAAAAATCGCTCTGTTTTTTAAAGAGGTGTTTACAAAGGGAATATATTTGTTGTTGATACCTGTAGGAAATCTGATATATTTTTATCTGAATTATAAAGTAGAGGGAAATCCGTTTAAGTTTCAGGAATACCAGAAAAATCACTGGAATCATGAGGTTACATCTTTTTATAAGGGATTTGGGGATGTGTGGAAATATTTTAAAGATGCAGGTACGACAAACAGTATGAAAATGAGTATATGGCTGCCGGAGGTTATCATAGTTATACTTGTTATTGTGGTATTGTTTTATGCACTTAAAACACAGCCGCTTAAGTATACGGCGTATCTGTGGGTGTATACTATGGTTTGTTATGGAGTGACTTTCCTTATAAGCGGTGGGAGATATATGCTTTGTGCACTTCCGATATTTATCATTGCAGGTGATTTTTTTGAACAGCATGAAAGGCTTTACAGGTTTGCGGTGATATTGTCAACGGCATTTATGGCGGTTTATATGGCAGGATATTTTAATGGAAAGCAGATAATGTAAGAGTACAAAATAAAAAATTCTTGACAAATCAATTTACAAGGGTATATACTTTTAAGCAGTTAAATAAATTGAAACCGTTGATGTGGAGATAAAAATAAAAGAGGCGCTTACAGAGAGCAGGGGATGCTGAGAACCCGCAGAAAGCTGTTTATTAAATGGACCACTGAGGGTATAGTCAAAGGAATTTTATTCCGAGTATTCTATGACGTGAGGGCATGCGTTAGTTGCCGGGAATATGTTAGTATTTCGCTAAGAGTGTGGGCAGACCATAAATCAAGGTGGCACCGCGGTATTATTATTGTATAACCGTCCTTGGATATTATCATAATTATGATAATATCCAAGGACTTTTTTGATTACCTTGAATAAAATTTTTTTCAAGCTGGACATTCATTCAGAAAGCTGTTAAGGAGGAAAAGCATGATTACATTTGAAGAAGCAAAAGAATTATCAAAGGGGTACAAAGTTGTACCAATCAGCATGGAAATTATGTCGGATATAAGAACACCGATGCAGGTGCTTCGTATTTTGAAAGGTGTAAGTTCACACTGTTATATGTTGGAGAGCGTGGAAAATCAGGAGAAATGGGGAAGATATACATTTCTTGGATATGACCCTAAGTTGGAAATTACATGTACTAACGGGGTGATGAAAGTTAAGAACGGAAAGACTGAGATAAGCGAAGTTAAACACCCAGGTGAGAAGATAAAAGAGATTCTAAAAGAATACACAAGTCCTAAGATAAAAGAACTTCCGACATTTACAGGTGGTCTTGTAGGTTATTTCTCATATGATTACATAAAATACAGTGAGCCAAAGTTAAACCTTGACGCAGATGATGAGGAAGGCTTTAAAGATGTTGATTTGATGCTTTTTGACAAAGTTATAGCATTTGACAATTTCAGCCAGAAGATAATTGTTATAGCAAATGCAAAAACTGACAATTTAGAAGAAGATTATAACAAATGTGTTGATGAGATAAATAAGATAATAGAACTTATAAAAACAGGAGAGATGGTTGACGTTAATCCGGGAAAGATAACATCTGAGTTCAGACCGTTATTTACTGAGAAAGAATATTGCGAGATGGTTGAGAAAGCAAAGCATTATATATATGAAGGAGATATTTTCCAGGTTGTACTTTCAAACAGACTGGAGGCAGATTATGAGGGAAGCCTGCTTAATGCATACAGAGTATTAAGAACAATAAATCCTTCTCCGTATATGTTCTACTTCAGCAGCGATGACATAGAAGTGGCAGGTGCTTCTCCTGAAACTTTGGTGAAACTTGAGGATGGAGTTCTTCATACATTTCCTCTTGCCGGTACAAAACCGAGAGGAAAGACTAAGGAAGAGGATGATGAGCTTGAAAAAAAACTTCTCAGTGATGAGAAAGAGAGAGCTGAACATAACATGCTTGTTGACCTCGGAAGAAATGATATAGGAAAGATAAGCAGATTTGGAACTGTCGAAGTTGAAAATTATATGGATATATTGAGATATTCACATGTAATGCATATCGGTTCGACAGTAAAAGGTGAGATAAGGGACGACAAAACAAGTCTTGATGCCGTAGATGCCGTACTTCCGGCAGGAACACTTTCGGGAGCACCAAAAATTCGTGCGATGGAGATAATAAACGAACTTGAAAACAATAAGCGCGGAATTTACGGCGGTGCGATAGGATATATAGATTTTACGGGAAATCTTGATACATGTATAGCAATAAGAACAGCTTTTAAAAAGAATGGAAAAGTTTTTGTACGTTCGGGTGCAGGAATTGTTGCAGACAGCGTACCTGAGAGTGAGTATAACGAATGTATAAATAAAGCAAAAGCAGTTATGAATGCTGTTTCAATGGGACAGGAAGAAATGTAAAAACATATGCGTGTTTTTTCTTGTATGCAAAAAAGGAGGTTTATATGATATTACTTATAGATAATTATGACAGTTTTTCTTACAATCTGTTTCAGTTTGTGGGAACTATAAATCCTGATATAAAGGTGATAAGAAATGATGAGATGACGGTTAGTGAAATAGAAAAGCTTGCACCAAGTCATATACTTATATCGCCGGGACCCGGAAAACCTTCTGATGCAGGGATATGCGAGGATGTTATAAAATATTTTAAGGGAAAGATTCCGATTCTTGGTGTCTGCCTTGGTCATCAGGCAATATGTGAGACATTTGGGGCAGAGGTTACATACGCACCGAAACTTATGCATGGCAAACAGTCAGAGGTTAAGCTTGATGATACCTGTAAAATTTTTAAGGGAATAGGAGAAAGAGCAAAAGTTGCGAGATACCATTCTCTTATCGCAAAAAAAGATACAATACCTGATGAACTTACAGTTACGGCTGTCACCGACGATGGAGAGGTTATGGCTGTAAAACACAGGGATTATGAGATATATGGTGTTCAGTTTCATCCTGAATCAATAATGACACCTGATGGAATGAAAATGCTTAAAAATTTCTTTGAATAAAATGGAGGGTTATTATGATTAAAGAGGCAATAAATACACTTGTAAATGGTGAAAATCTTAATGATGAAGTAATGACACAGGTAATGGAAGAAATCATGACTGGAGAGGCAACAGACGCACAGAAAGCATCATTCCTTACAGCACTCAGCATAAAGGGCGAGACAATCGACGAGATAACAGCAGCAGCGAAGGTAATGTCATCAAAATGCACACCTTTTCACAATGATGGAGATGCACTTGAGATAGTGGGAACAGGCGGAGATAAAGCTAATTCATTTAATATATCAACACTTTCGGCAATAGTGGCTGCGGCAGCAGGTGTTCATGTCGCAAAGCATGGAAACAGAGCTGCATCAAGCAAGTGCGGAACAGCTGATTGTCTTGAAGCACTCGGAGTAAAGATTGATATTGAACCAAATCAGAGTGAAAAATTGTTAAAAGAAGACGGAATATGTTTCCTGTTTGCACAGAAGTATCATCCGGCAATGCGTTTTGTCGGTGCAGTAAGAAAAGAGATGGGAATCCGCACAATGTTTAATGTACTCGGACCTCTTTCAAACCCTGCAAGAGCAAATATGCAGCTTATGGGTGTATATGATGAAAAAATTGTAGAACCGCTTGCACATGTACTTAAAAATTTAGGTTTGAAAAAGCTTATGGTTGTTTACGGAATGGATTGTCTTGATGAAATTTCACTTTCTGCACCTACAAAGGTATGTGAATATAGAGACGGTGAGTTTAAAAATTATGAGATAACACCGGAGCAGTTTGGATTTAAGCGTTGCACTAAAGATGACCTTGTCGGTGGGGAGCCGGCATTAAATGCACAGATAGCAAGAGAGATTTTAGATGGAGTGGAAGGACCAAAGATGGATGCGGTTCTTTTAAATGCAGGAGCTGCAATCTACATTGCAACAGATGGAATTACAATAGAACAGGGAATTGAAAAGGCAAAGGAAATGATAAAGAGTGGAAAGGCTAAAGCTAAACTTGAACAATTTATAGCTGACAGCAACAAATAAAAAAGTCTGAAAACAAGACATACTTTTTAATTGAAAACAGATGCTTAGAAAGTGTTTAACAGACAAAAACAGAAATGGAGAAAACATTGAATATATTAGAAGAAATTGCGGCAAAGACAAGGGAGCGTGTAGCCGAGGCAAAAAATAAAGTTTCTCTTGAAGAGATGAAACAAAAAGCCGAGAGTCTTAACGCTGATACGGGATTTCCGTTTGAAAATGCCATTAAAGAGGGAAGTCTTTCTTTTATATGTGAGGCGAAAAAAGCTTCACCGTCAAAGGGACTTATAGCAGAAGATTTTCCTTATGTCGAGATTGCAAAGGAATATGAAAAAGGCGGTGCAAGTGCCATATCGGTACTTACCGAACCATTCTGGTTTATGGGAAGCAATGAGTATTTAAAGGAAATAAGGGAAGAAGTAAATATTCCTATTATAAGAAAAGATTTCACTGTTGATGAGTATATGATATATGAAGCCAAGGTTATCGGTGCAGATGCGGTATTGCTCATATGTGCCATACTTGATGATGAAAGCCTTAAAAAGTATATGCAGATAGCAGACAGTCTGGGACTTAGTGCTCTTGTTGAAACCCATGACGAAGAGGAAGTAAAAAGAGCAGTAGCGGCAGGAGCAAGACTTATAGGTGTAAATAACAGGGATTTAAGGAATTTTACCGTTGATATAAACAACAGCTTAAGACTTAGAAATCTTGTGCCTGAAGATATTACTTTTGTTTCTGAAAGTGGTATAAAAGGCGAGAAAGAGATTAGAGAGCTTGCCATGGGAAAGGTTGACGGTGTACTTATCGGTGAGGCGATGATGCGTGCCGGGGAGAGCCGTATAGAGACTTTGAAATCACTTATAAAAGTAGGACATGTCTAAAATTGATATGATGAAAACCGACTGAAATATTCAGTCAGATTATGGAGGATAAAAAGGATGAGTAAAGGAAGATTTGGTGTTCACGGTGGGCAGTATATACCTGAAACACTTATGAATGAGATACAAAAACTTGAAGAAGCATATGAATTTTATAAGAAAGATGAGCAGTTTAATAAAGAACTTGATACACTTCTTAGAGAATATGCAGGCAGACCGTCACTTCTCTATTATGCTGAGAAAATGACAAGAGATTTAGGCGGAGCAAAGATTTATTTTAAAAGAGAAGATTTAAATCATACCGGTTCACACAAGATAAACAATGTACTTGGCCAGGCACTTCTTGCAAAGAAGATGGGCAAGACAAGAATTATTGCAGAGACAGGTGCAGGTCAGCACGGTGTCGCAACAGCGACAGCAGCAGCACTTCTTGACCTTGAATGTGAAATATACATGGGTAAAGAAGATACAATTCGTCAGGCACTTAACGTATATCGTATGGAACTTCTTGGAGCAAAAGTTCATCCTGTTGAAACAGGAACAAAAACTCTTAAAGATGCCGTAAACGAATGTATGAGAGAGTGGACTAACAGAGTTGATGATACTCTCTATGTTCTCGGTTCGGTTATGGGACCACATCCTTTCCCTACTATAGTAAGAGATTTTCAGAGTGTTATAAGCCGTGAAGCCAGAGCGCAGATACTTGAAAAAGAAGGCAGACTGCCTGATGTCGTAATGGCTTGTGTAGGTGGTGGAAGTAATTCGATGGGAATGTTCTATGAATTTATCAATGACAAAGATGTAAAGCTTATAGGGTGTGAAGCGGCAGGGCTTGGAGTTGATACTGACAGAACGGCTGCGACAATGGCAACAGGTACAGAAGGAATATTTCATGGAATGAAATCATACTTCTGTCAGGATGAGTATGGACAGATAGCACCTGTTTACTCAATTTCAGCCGGACTTGATTATCCGGGAGTAGGCCCTGAGCACGCATACCTTAAAGATATAGGAAGAGCTGAGTATGTTCCTGTAACTGACGAGGAAGCTGTAAATGCATTTGAATATATTGCAAAAGAAGAGGGAATTATCGCAGCTATCGAGAGTTCACATGCGGTAGCACATGTGATGAAGATAGCACCAAAGATGGATAAAGACCAGATAATAATATGTTGCCTTTCAGGACGTGGCGATAAGGATGTGGCAGCAATTGCAAGATACAGGGGGATTGATTTACATGAATAGAATAAGTAACGCATTTGAAAATAAAAAAGCATTTATACCTTTTATAACAGCAGGAGATCCAAACCTTGAAAAAACTGAGGAATTTATTCTTGAGATGGAGAAAGCAGGAGCAGCACTTGTTGAGATAGGAATACCGTTTTCAGATCCGATAGCAGAGGGACCGGTTATTCAGGATGCAAATATAAGATCGCTTTCAGGCGGATGCACAACAGACAAAATTTTTGAAATGGTAAAGTCACTTCGTACTAAAACAGACATACCACTTGTATTTATGGGATATGCAAACTCACTTTACAAGTATGGTTATGATAAATTCTGTGCAAAATGTCAGGAAGTAGGAATAGACGGACTTATAATACCTGACATCCCATACGAGGAAAAGAATGAACTTGCACCGATAGCGGAAAAATACGGAATGTATCTTATTTCAATGATAGCACCTACATCAGAAAAACGTATCCGGATGATTGCAAAAGAAGCAAAAGGCTTTATCTATGTTGTGTCATCAATTGGTGTAACAGGTGTCAGAAGTGAGATAAAAACTGATATTGAAAGTATAGTTAAATCAATAAAGGAAGTTACGGATACACCGGCAGCAGTAGGGTTTGGAATAAACACACCGGAGCAGGTAAATAAATATACAAAGATAGCAGACGGTGCGATAGTCGGAAGCGCAATCATAAAAATTGTGGCAAAATACGGAGAAGAAGCAGGAAAGTATATCTATAATTATGTAAAAGAAATGACAGGCGGACTTGCGCAGCAATGAAGCAATCCGTGGCATTAGTTAGGGTCAAAATAGTTTTTGACCCCAACATCATAATATAAGAATTAAATTAATAGATTTATAAAAACCGGCAGGCTAAAAAACAGTCTGTCAGTTTTTTTTGTATATTTATGATATAATTATTTTAAAAAACATATATGAAATGGAGCTGAAAATATGTCTGATTTACATGTAATAGTTATGGATATGGATGGTACACTTCTTAATGACAATAAAGAAGTGAGTGAATATACAAAAAATGTTTTGCGGCGACAGAAAGAAAAGGGAATGAAGATTGGCATTGCATCGGGGCGTCCTATACTTGGAGTCAGGAGAACTGTAGAGAATTTAGGGCTTTCTGACATTATACAGTTTATGGTTGCGTCAAACGGGGCGGAACTTTATGATGTTTCTGACGGAGAAGAAAGAGGTTTTTTTAAACTCGATGTAAATACAATTTTTGAGATAATTGATACATATAAACATTTTGATTTAAATCCCTATGTTTATCAGGGAGGGGATTGTTATGCGGTAAGAAACGATTCTACTATTGAGAGGGCGGCGAAAAATAATTTTCTTGGGATTCATCTGTGTGATATGAGAAAAGAGGTCACAACCCCTCAAAGTAAACTTGTATTAAGTACGCCCCCTGAAAAAATGAGTGATGTGGAAAAATTTTATGAGGCACATAAATCTGAAAAGTATCGTGCATTTAAATCACAGACTGATATGTTTGAATTTGTCCACCCGGAGTTGTCAAAAGTATATGGGATTAAATATTATTGTGAAAAATATGGATATGATATTTCAAAAGTTATTGCATTTGGAGATACTACAAATGACCTTGAAATGGTTGACGAGTGCGGTGTCGGTGTTTGCATGTGCAACGGGACTGATGATGTGAAAGCCGTTGCCGATATTATTACTGAGTTCAGCAATGATGATGACGGACTTGCAAAGGAACTTGAAAAATTATTATGATGCAAGGGTCAAAAGCAGATGTAATATTAGGAGTGTATAAAATTTTTTGGATAGAGAAAAGAGGGATGGTATGGTTTGTATAAAGGCAAATTATGAGATTGTTAAAGTTTACCAAAGAATAATAACAGCGATGAGAGAGCGCGTAGAGTGGAACGGGGACATTATTATACGAAAGAATACTATGATACTTGTAGGAAGAGTACGCTCAATGTATTTTGAACTTGCGACAAGAAGAGTTTATTCGGATATTGAAGAATTGGGCTTTGACATGGCAAATGCATTTGAAATGGGAAATAATAAACTTATTACCAATATTATAAATATGCTCTTATATCCGTTTGGCAAGTGGGGAGCTATAAAGGGACTGAATGTTGAGCAGGATTACATGGTTCTTGCTGCTCTTTTTTCGCAGATTTATAAAGAGATAGATGTAGAGACATATTTTACAAAGACAAGTTTTAAATTTTTTATAAACGGTATTCAGATTACATTTGAAGATGCAATGGAAAAGTGTATTGATTACATACAAAAACAGCGTGATATAAAGAATGAAGCCGAAAAACCAAAAGAGGGCAGCGGTAAAAACGAGACAGAAAAAAATACTAAAGAGGGTAGCGGTAGAAACGAAACAGAAAATAATGTTAAAAAGGATGGAGGCATAAACAGGGCAGATGAGGACAACGAAGATACAGCCGGAATAAATGTCGAAGAGGAAAGAAAAGGTGCGGGTTTGTGGCACAATATGAAATGGAGTTCTGGAAAATTTCAGTTTAACCGTGAAGATGTTGATAAAAAATATACAAATTCCCACAGGATAGGAAATAATTTTTACATGGTTCCGTATGAATGTCCGGATTGTGGGGAACATCTGCATATGGTTGTCTATCCTCAGAGAAAAGAAAATGTCATAGATACTGATGACGGGCGTGTTTACATAACAAGAGCTTATACATGTGACAACTGCAAAAAATTTTATACAGCAAAGCCGGGGAAACTTTTAAGAGAAGGTGATGCATATGTTCTTGATTTTGACAATGATGAATATGCGGCAAGAGATTATGTACTGCTTTTAGGAAAAAAAGGTGCAAAAACGGGAAACTGCAATTTTAATATGTATGAGGCAGATTATGAAAAGAATGTATCGTCATTGGGAAAAAGACTTAGTGAGCGATGCAGAAAAATGGAGCTTTTGACAGATGAGGAACTTGAACAGATACTTGCCCAGATGGATGAAGGATTCTTTTCTGATTATGAAAAGGAGAGATTTCTTGCGATAATAGAGCAGGAACTTGAGTATCGTGAAAAGATGCGAAATAAAAAAATGGGAGAGTTTGGCAGAAGAAGCGATGAGAGGGAGGATGATAAAGAGGAAAATGAAGAGGAAAATGAAGAGGTAAAGGATGATAATTCGTTTGCCGGAGAAGGTTTATCAGAAGAGAATACAGAAAAAAGTAAAGGCAAGGGTATATTTTTCGGAAGAAATGCTAAGAAAAAGGAAAGTAAAACATTGTCTGAGCCTGATTTAAAAAATAAGGATACTGAGGAAAGTAAAACCGGCAGTGAAGAGAAATCAGTATTAGGAACAGAAAATAAAACGATAAAAGAATGTGATAAAGAAAACATTAGGAAAAATGAGATAATAAAGGATAATTGTAAACGTGATAATAAAGAAATTGAAGAAACAAAAGAAAACGAAACAATAAAAGAAAACAAAACAATAAAAGAAAATGACAGTCATGAAGATAACGCAACTGAAATAAAAAGAACAGAGCAAAATCAAAAAGAGGAAAATATAAAAAACGGTGAGTCTGCTAAAAAGGAGTCTAAAGTAAATGATAAAAAGCCGGCAGACAGCAAAGCGGCAGACAACAGGGCATCATTTTTTGACAGGATAACAGATGAGAGCAGGACAGCAAAGTATTCGGAGATAGTTGAAAATATTAAAAAGGTTAAGGCATCAAATGGAAGTGAGCAAGAGAAAAATCATTATATTGAAGTGATGACAAAGCTTTGCAAGGCGGCAGCAAAAAGAGAAATAGAATATATGCTTTCACATCTTCCGGGAAATATAAATTTTGATAGATATAAAAGAACAAAAGAAAAACTTATGACATATACGCAGATAGATGTCAGTCCATATATAAAAATTGTTGATACAAAACGTGATAAAGTTGAGTTTGATGAATTAAATAAGCTTGTGGGCAGTGTTGACAGAGATAACAGGAATGATTTGCTGGAAATGATGGAGAAAATAAAAAACGGAGAGTACGAGAAACGTAATTCTGACAGATTTGTGGAGGGACTTAGAAAGCGTGTTTATGCGATTGATGAGGCAAAAATCAGAGGAATATGTCCAAATCCCGATAATATAACATTTGATGAGGGCGTTAAGGCACTTAAAGAGATTGAAAAAGGAATTTTTCTGCCTGAACTCAAATCAAATATGCTCCAGCTTATAGACAAGAAACTTACGGCATTAAAAACGGAGGAATGTGAGCTTCTTGTAAAAAAACTTAAACGTGATCTTGACGGAAAAATATCGGACATGTCAAAGCTTCATTTTTATGACATCAGGAAAATGAGAGAGGAAGATAAAGGTGATAAGGAAATTTCGTTTGTAAAGGTTGCAGTAAGCACATACGCTTATGCGACAGGCACATATGAGTATCCGGTTGTCATATGTGATTCATCAATGTTTGGAAGCGGAAAAGAGGGATTTATAATTACACCTGACCATGTATTTTACAAGGGACTTATAAAATCAGGTTCTATAGATGTGAAAAATATAAATAGGGTATTTTCAGAAAAGAAAGGTCTTATGATTGAGCATTCTTCAAAAGGAAATGTAAAAATGCCGTGTACACTTAATAAGAACGATGAAAAAAACATGGCAGAGGTACTTGATGGCTTTGTTGATTATCTGAAAATGAAACCGGAATCAAGAAGTATTGAATATATGTCAAAGCAGGAGCATGAGGTGAAGTGCTGTTATCGCTGCGGCCACGTATTTACAAAGGGTAACATATGCCCAAAATGCGGAAGCAGATTTGAACAATAAAAGGACTTAATCGGTTGACAATCGTCATGAATATGGTACAATGTAGTAATGAAAACTACATGAGATGGAAATTGACACAAAGTCAATTGAAATTTGAATAAATGACTAAAACGGATTTGCCGTTTAATCAATAAGTTGAACAAATCGGAATATGGAGGATTTGCCATGGATTATCAGATAATCAGTGACAGCTCTTGCGACCTGGAGCAGAGTTTAAGAGAAAAATACGATATAGAAGTTGTACCTTTTTATATATCATTTGACGAAGAAAATTACCAGAAAGAAGTAGAAGAGATTGCAATAGATGATGTTTACAGGAAAATGGTTGATTTTCCAAAACAGTATCCTAAAACTTCACTGCCATCAGTACAGAATTATGTGGATGCTTTTACTCCTCATGTGAAAGAAGGCAGAGCTGTTATTTGTGTATGTATTACGACATCTTTAAGCGGTTCATACAATTCAGCGTGCAATGCAAAAGAGATTGTTTGTGAAGAATATCCCGATGCAAAGATTACGGTTATTAACTCACTCGGTGCGACTGTATTGCAGGGGCTTTTTGTAATAGAAGCGGCAAAATTAAAGAGGTCCGGAGCAACTTATGAGGAAGCGGTAGAAAAACTTACATCACCGGAGTACCTTGCAACAGGAAGAATATTTTTTACCGTAGGAAATACGGATTATCTTAAACATGGCGGAAGAATAGGGAAAGTGGCAAGTATAGCGTCAAGTGCATTGAATTTAAAACCAATAATTACGCTCAAAGACGGTTCAATAGACGCATCCGGCATAGCGAGAAGCCGCAAGAAATCAATACTTAAAACATATGATTTATTAAAAAACTATTTTGCAGAAAATGGCGAAGACCCAAATGATTATGTTTATGCTGTAGGGTATGGATATGACAGGGAAGAGGGACTTGAATACAAGAAAGAGTTTGACAAAGTTATGAGTGAATTGGGACTCAAAGAGGAAACTAATATCGCGCATATCGGTGCAACAATATGTGTTCACACAGGGCCTTATGCCATAGGTGCAGGTCTTATTAAGAAAATTATTTAAAAAAATTTAGGAATATTATTTAAGAAAAAAACTTGAAAAAATCCTGACATGATGTTATAGTGTGTTAGGATTTTTTTGATACGGAGGTGAATTTCATGGACAGTAATGACAGTTTTGGACGAAGTATTAACAACAGTGTTTTATATCGTGAGCAAGTGGCATGGCTGTCGCATGAGATTTTTAGCCATGTTTATAAATGATGCACATTTTGTTGAAATAGTGATGTGATTTCATAAATATTGTTCATGTAGAAAGCACTGTTTAGGGTGCTTTTTTATGTTATAGAAAACATACGTTTTGCGGAGGTGTTACACATGAACAGAAAATATTTTGATATCATAAACATTATAAGAAAGAATAAAAATGACAATGAAATTTTGGAATGTCTGTCAAATTATCATGAAAATGATATAGCGGATATAATAGCACAGCTTACAGCAGATGAGCGAAAAAGAATATACGGTCTGCTTGGTTTTCAGAGAATGGCAGAGATATTTGTATATCTGGATGAACCGGAAAGATATTTGGAAGAAATTTCGATTGAAGATGCGGCAAAGATAATCTCATTTATGGATTCGGATGATGCGGTTGAAATTCTTGAAAAGCTTGATACAGATACAAAAAATGAGATAGAAAAAAGACTTGATGATGACGCGGCGGCAGACGTGAAAATGCTTCTCTCATATGATGAAGATGAAATAGGCAGATATATGACGACGAATTATGTCTGCATAAAGAAAGGGCTTTCGGTAAGACAGGCGATGAGTGAACTTGTCCGTCAGGCCGGTGAAAATGACAATATAATGACTATTTATGTTGAAGACGAGTTGTCGAGGTTTGCCGGTGCAATAGATTTGAAGGATTTAATTACGGCTAGGGAAAATGATAACCTTGAAGAGATAGTTATCAACTCTTATCCTTATGTGACAGACCATGAGTTGCTTGATGAATGTATAGAACAGATTGTAGATTATTCGGAAGATTCAATTCCTGTATTGTCAAAGGAAAAACAGCTGTTAGGCGTAATAACATCGGAAGACATTGTTGATATTGTCGATGATGAAATGGGAGAAGATTATGCTAAACTGGCAGGTCTTACAGCAGAGGAAGATTTGAAAGAGACAACTGTTCAAAGTATGAAAAAGAGACTGCCATGGCTGATAATACTTTTGTTTTTGGGTGTTTTGGTATCATCAGTTGTGGGAATGTTTGAAAATGTGGTAGCGGTACTTCCGATAGTTATATGTTTTCAGTCACTGGTACTTGACATGGCGGGAAATGTCGGAACACAGTCACTTGCTGTTACTATACGTGTTTTGATGGATGAAAATCTTACCGGAAAACAAAAACTGTTTTTGCTCGTTAAGGAAATGAGAGTTGGTCTTTTAAACGGTGGAATACTCGGTGTTATGGCACTTACATTGCTGGGAGTATATATCCATATGTTTAAAGGATATAGTCTTATGGGAGCGTTTGCAATTTCAGGATGTGTAGGTGTTTCACTTATGGCTGCGATGTTGATTTCAAGTATGGTGGGGACTGTAATTCCAATGTTTTTCCACAAGATTAAAATTGATCCGGCAGTGGCATCGGGTCCACTTATTACAACGGTAAATGACCTTGTTGCCGTTGTAACTTATTATGGTCTTGCGTACATTTTTTTGATACAATTGTAATATATAACAAGTATCCGGATTTGGAAAGAAGGTGAAAATTTTGACATTACAGCAGCTAAGATATGTGACTATGGTTGCAAAAACGGGAACGATTACCGAGGCAGCAAATAAACTGTACATTTCACAGCCAAGCCTTACGAGTGCGATACATGAACTTGAAAATGAGATGAATATTGTCATTTTCAGAAGAACCAACAAAGGTGTAAGCGTAACAAAGGAGGGCGAGGACTTTTTGGGATATGCCAGGCAGGTGCTTGAGCAGGCAGCAATTCTAGAAGATAAATACAAGAAAAATTCAGGCGGGAAAAAACAGTTTTGTGTTTCAACACAGCACTACTCATTTGCGGTAAACGCATTTGTAGATTTGATAAAAAAATATGGTCAGGATGAATATGATTTTTCGATAAGGGAAACCCAGACATATGAAATAATAGAAGATGTTGCGAAAATGAGAAGCGAACTGGGAATACTTTTTCTGAATGATTTTAATGAGACAGTCATAAATAAAATTTTAAAAAGTCATGAACTTGAATTTACGCAATTATTTGTGGCAAAACCGCATGTGTTCATAAGCAGAAAACATCCACTTGCAGATAAAAAGATAATTACGAACAGTGAACTTGAACTGTATCCGTATCTTTCGTTTGAACAGGGAGAGCATAATTCATTCTATTTTTCGGAGGAAATTTTTTCGGCATCTGAGAGAAAGAAAAATATACGAGTGAGGGACAGAGCAACACTGTTTAATCTGCTCATAGGACTAAACGGTTATACAGTTTGCAGTGGAGTTATAGACAAAAAGTTAAACGGTAAGGATATAATAGCTGTACCGTTAGCGGATGAGGGGGATATGCGCATAGGTTATATTATGCATAAGAAAGGTATGCTTAGCAGGCTTGGAGAGACTTACCTTGAGTCTTTGAAAAAATATTTAGGATGATTTTTTATCACTTGATATAGTTTAAAACTATGGATAACCTCTTTCTTTATGTATTATACGATTGCGGGAAACTTAATTATAATAAACGTACTGAAAAGAAGCTGTTTTTCTCAGAGATTGAAGGGGAGCAGTTTTTTGGAGTATTTGGGATAGAGATTGCTTAAATGGAGGTTAGAGATGAAAACATCAGTTATTGGTTTCCCGAGAATCGGAACATTGAGAGAGCTTAAATTTGCTTCTGAAAAATATTTTAGAAATGAAATTGATGAGGAGCAGTTGAAACAGACAGCGGCTGAATTGAGAAAGACACACTGGAACCTGCAGAAAAGTGCAGGCATTGATTTTATTTCAAGTAATGATTTTTCATTTTATGATATTGTGCTTGACACAGCAGTATTGCTAAATATTATACCGAAGAGATATAAAGAACTGGGGTTGTCAGAACTTGATACATATTTTTCGATGGCAAGAGGATACCAGGGAGAACATGGTGATGTTAAAGCACTTGCAATGAAGAAATGGTTCAATACAAATTATCATTATATTGTGCCGGAAGTTGAGGATGATACACAGATAAAACTGTCAGGCGACAAGCTTTGGAATGAATATGACGAAGCAGAGGAACTTGGAATTGTAACTAAACCTATGATTACAGGTGCATATACAATGTTAAAATTGTGCAGATATACAGGAAATAAATCGGCAGCAGATTATGTAGACGATATTGTGAAGGCATACAAAGAACTGTTACAGACATGTGGGAAAAAGCAGATTGCATGGGTTCAGTTTGATGAGCCGGCACTTGTACTTGACATGAGTGACGAGGATAAAAAATTATTCCATGAAATTTATGATGCGTTGCTTGCTTGCAGTACAGATACAAAAATATTACTGCAGACATATTTTGGAGATATACGTGACATTTATGAGGATGTTATAAAAATGTCATTTGCAGGAATCGGAATTGATTTTATTGAGGGAAAACAGTCGTATGAACTTGTTTCAAAATTTGGTTTTCCAAAGGATAAGGTGCTTTTTGCAGGTCTTGTAAACGGTAAGAATATCTGGAAAAATCATTATGACAAAACATTAAAGATTGTAAATGAATTAGCAGATAAATGTATTGACACAGTGATTTCAACATCATGCTCGCTACTTCATGTGCCATATACATTAGGGAATGAAGAAAAGCTTTCAAAAGAGTATACTGCATATTTTTCATTTGCTAAGGAAAAGCTTGTTGAACTTAATGAGCTTGGAAAGCTTGCAGACAAGAAAAATTATTGTGATGATGAGGTATACAAGAAAAATCATGAACTTTTCAACGGAAACAGAAATTGTACAAATGCAAATGTAAGTGAGCGTCTTTCAAAGGTTAAAGAAGATGATTATATAAGACTTCCAAAGAGAAGCGAGCGTCAGAAACTTCAGAAGGAAGAATTTAAGCTTCCTGAACTTCCAACTACTACAATAGGTTCGTTCCCGCAGACAAAGGATGTAAAGGCAAACCGTTCTGCATTTAAGAGAGGGGAAAAGACAGAACAGGAGTATATTGAATTTAATAAGAAGAAGATTGCCGAATGTGTAAACTGGCAGGAAGAAATCGGAATTGATGTACTTGTGCATGGCGAATATGAGCGAAATGACATGGTAGAATATTTCGGAGAGTCGCTTGGAGGATTTTTGTTTACGCAGAAAGCATGGGTTCAGTCGTATGGAACAAGATGTGTTAAACCGCCTATCATATGGGGAGATGTGTACAGAGATAAGCCTATAACAGTAGAATGGTCAGTCTATGCACAGTCGCTTACAAAGAAGCTTATGAAAGGTATGCTTACAGGGCCTGTTACAATACTTAACTGGTCATTCCCTAGAGAGGACATATCTATAAAAGAGTCAATATCACAGATTGCGTTAGCAATAAGGGATGAAGTTCTCGACCTTGAAGCAAATGGCATAAAAGTGATACAGATAGATGAGGCGGCTTTAAGAGAAAAACTCCCACTTAGAAAAACAGACTGGTATAAGGAATATCTTGATTTTGCAATACCTGCATTTCGCCTTACACATAGCGGTGTAAAGCCTGAAACACAGATACACACACATATGTGCTACAGTGAATTTACAGACATAATTCCTGCGATTGATGATATGGATGCGGATGTAATTACATTTGAGGCATCACGCTCAGACCTTCAGATATTGGATTCACTCAGGGAAAACAATTTTGAGACAGAAGCAGGTCCCGGAGTATATGATATTCATTCACCTAGAGTACCGTCAGTCGAGGAGATAACAAATGTATTAAAACTTATGCTCACAAAGATAGAAAGAGATAAACTTTGGGTAAATCCTGACTGTGGATTAAAGACAAGAGGAGTGAAAGAGTCGGATGCAAGTCTTAGAAATATGGTGCTTGCAGCTGAAAGATTAAGAGAAGAAGCATAAAATGATTTGATGTAACAGTAAAAAAGTATATAAAAGTAAAACTGCTTGGGTTGTTTGGAATATAGGAAAGATTGTAGTGTGGCAGAGAGTTTCGCTTGCGGAACTCTCTGTTGACGTTTATAATAAACATAATTTAAGTTACGGATATTCAGGAAAATTGTATGATACATCTGATATTACTAATGATAATGTATTGGGAGTTTTTGATTATATATTGAGAGGGGAAAATGTATGCGTAAAATAAGTATAGGAAAGCAGGATTATGAATCGTTAATAACATCAGGATGCTTTTATGTAGATAAAACATATTTTATAAAAGAATGGTGGGAATCACAGGATGATGTGACACTTATAACCCGACCGAGAAGATTTGGAAAAACATTGAATATGAGTATGTTGGAATGTTTCTTTTCAAATAAATATGCGGGCAGAGGTGATTTGTTTGAGGGGTTGTCGATATGGAATGATGAAAAGTACAGACAGCTTCAGGGGACATATCCGGTGATATTTATTAGTTTTGCAGAAATTAAGGCGAATAATTTTAAAGATACAAAAAATGACATGGTATCGGTTATAAATGATGTTTATAAACAGCATTCATATCTTCTTGAAGATGCGATATTAACAGATGCTGAAAGAAATTTATTTAGACAGCTTGATGATTATTCAAAAAACACAAATGTAAATAAAGATATATCAAATGAGATAATATATAGGTCTGTTAAAGATCTTGCAGCAATTTTATATAGAAAATTTGAGAAAAAAGTGATAATACTTCTTGATGAGTATGATACACCTATGCAGGAAGCATATGTAAACGGATTTTGGAATGATATGGTTGGATTTATACGCAGTTTTTTCAATTCTACGTTAAAAACAAATCCATATCTTGATAGAGCCATAATGACGGGGATTACAAGGGTATCAAAAGAAAGTATTTTTTCCGATTTAAACAATCTTAATGTGATAACAACGACAAATGACGAGTATAATACAAGCTTTGGCTTTACGGAAAGTGAAGTCTTTGATGCATTGGATGAGGCTGGCTTGTCGGAAAAAAAAGATGATGTGAAGCTTTGGTATGACGGATTTACTTTCGGAAAGCATAAGGACATATACAATCCGTGGTCTATTACAAATTATCTTGACAAGAAAGAATTTAAGACATATTGGGCTGATACAAGTTCCAACAGTCTTGTTGGAAAGCTTATTCAAAGAGGTTCACCAAAAATAAAGAAAGCTATGGAAAAACTTTTAAACGGGGAATATATAACAGTTGGTATTGATGAACAGATAGTATTTGACCAACTGGATAATGATGAGGATGCAATATGGAGTCTTTTATTGGCGAGTGGTTATCTGAAAGTAGACAGTATGGAAATTTGCGTAAGCACAGGAGAGCAGAAATATGAACTCAGCCTCACCAACTTAGAAGTCCGTGTTATGTTCCAAAAATTGATAAAAGGCTGGTTTATGACAGGAGATGATTCATCTAATGAATTTATAAGTGCATTGATAGATGGTGATTTAGAAGCGATGAATTATTATATAAATGAAGTTACGCTCAATGTATTCAGTAGTTTTGATGTTGCAGGAAAGGATGAATCAAGAATACGACCTGAAAACTTTTACCATGGTTTTGTGTTGGGGCTTATGGCAGGTCAGAGAAATAATTACATTATAAAATCGAATAGGGAAAGTGGATTTGGTCGTTATGATGTTATGATGATTCCGAAACATAGTACAAATGAAGCAGGAAAGAAACTTCCGGCGATTGTGCTTGAGTTTAAAGTGAAAAGAAACAGCGAAAAATCACTTGAAGAAGCAGTGGAGGTAGCACATAGGCAGATAGAAGAAAAAAGATATGATGAAGAAATCTTAGCACTTGGTATAGAAAAAGAAAGAATAAGGCATTATGGATTTGCATTTGAAGGGAAAAAAGTGCTTATAGGGTGATTGAAAATTTATATCAATCTCTGCGTTAAAGTGGCCACAGCGAAAATAATTCAACAGAAAAAATGATTGACAATCCCCCTGACACCATTATATAATCAATTTAGTTATGCAAATGCGACGACGGAGAGAAGTAGCATGATTTATCATTCAAAGCGAGTGAAGGACGGTGAGAGCTTCGCAAAGTGAATTCATGTGAATAACACTCTATCAGCAGCGAACTGAAAACAGCGTTTAAGCTGGCAGTAGGTGAGCCGTAAGCTGCGCGACAGACAGCATGAGAGTGACTGACAAGACAGTAATTCGGGTGGTACCGCGGACAAATATTATGTTCGTCCTGAACTTTTAGTTTGGGATGGACTTTTTTATTTTTAGGAGGTAAAAATGAACGTAGGAAATATTTATCGTGACAAAACATTAAACGATATCAGTGAAAACAATGTTGGTGAAACATTAAGACTTGCCGGATGGGTTGAAAATATCCGTGACCATGGCGGTGTGTCATTTGTTGACCTTAGAGATATGTATGGTGTGATGCAGGTTGTTATGCGTGACACAAAACTTCTTGAGGGTATAAGCAAAGAAGATTGTATTTCAGTTGAAGGTGTTGTAGAGCATAGAGATGAAGAGACATACAATCCAAAGATACCTACAGGAACAATCGAACTTGAAGCACATAAGGTAGAGGTACTTGGAAGAGTTTACAGACAGCTTCCTTTTGAGATAATGACATCAAAAGAGACAAGAGAAGATGTTCGTCTTAAATATCGCTATCTCGATCTTAGAAATGCAAAAGTTCGTGATAATATGATATTCAGATCAAATGTCATAAGTTTTCTTCGTCAGAAGATGACAGACATGGGATTTTTAGAGATTCAGACACCTATTCTTTGTGCATCATCACCTGAGGGTGCGAGAGATTATATTGTTCCATCACGTAAATTTAAAGGTAAATTTTATGCATTGCCACAGGCACCACAGCAGTACAAACAGCTTCTTATGGTGTCAGGTTTTGATAAGTATTTCCAGATAGCACCTTGTTTCAGAGACGAGGACGCAAGAGCAGACCGTTCACCGGGAGAGTTCTATCAGCTTGACTTTGAGATGAGCTTTGCAACACAGGAAGATGTATTTAAAGTAGGTGAGGAAGTGCTTACAGCAGCATTTGAAAAATTTGCACCTGAAGGATATGAAGTAACACAGGCACCGTACCCTATTATCAGCTACAAGCAGGCAATGCTTGAGTTTGGTTCAGACAAGCCTGACCTTAGAAATCCACTTCGTATCGTTGACGTTACAGATTTCTTCCAGAGATGTACATTTAAGCCATTCCACGGAAAGACAGTTCGTGCAATCAATGTTCATGCAAAACTTTCAAAAGGTCAGCATGAAAAGCTTCTTAAATTTGCTCAGTCTATCGGAATGGGCGGACTTGGTTATCTTGAGGTTCTTGAAGATAAATCTTACAAGGGACCTATCGACAAATTTATTCCTGACGATATGAAACAGGAAATTGCCGATATAGCAGGACTTACACCGGGAGATACAATCTTCTTCATTGCAGACAGAGAAGCACAGGCAGCTCTTTATGCAGGACAGATTCGTACAGAACTCGGAAACAGACTTGATCTTATTGAGAAAAACAGTTATAGATTCTGTTATATAAATGACTTCCCTATGTATGAGTATGACAATGAGGAGAAGAAATATATCTTTACTCACAATCCATTCTCAATGCCACAGGGCGGACTTGAAGCGTTAAATACAAAAGAACCGTCAGAAATTCTTGCATATCAGTATGATATTGTATGTAACGGTATTGAGCTTTCATCAGGAGCAGTTCGTAACCACGACCTTGATATAATGGTTAAGGCATTTGAGATTGCAGGATATACAGAAGAAGACTTAAAAGAAAAATTTGGAGCACTCTACAATGCATTCCAGTTTGGAGCACCACCACATGCAGGAATGGCACCGGGCGTAGACCGTATGATAATGCTTCTTCGCAATGAGGAAAATATCCGTGAAATAATACCATTCCCAATGAACGGAAATGCGCAGGATCTTATGTGTGGAGCACCAAATGAAGTAAGTGAACAGCAGCTTCGTGAAGTTCACATCAAAGTAAGACAGTAATAAAATTTGTGCATCGAAAAATTTGGACTTTTGATTTATGATGTATAAAATTTAAGTGATAGCATTGGGTGCGTAAAGAAAAAAGAAAACTGTCACATTGCAGATATTATTTGAATATTTGCTGTGTGGCAGTTTTTTGTTGAAAAAATAATCTGTTTGTCCCTACATCTGTAAAATTATAGAAAAATGTAACACAATAGACATTGTGTTACATTTTTTATTACACATTATTTATCGGCAGTCCAATTGGAAACTTTAGCGTTTTTTTTAAATAATATAAAAAATTGAAAGGATAGAGTCATAAAAATGAAAACTACTCAGCCGGTACGTGATATTGTGGAATTAAAAAAAATAAAAAAATATTACCGTGAGGTGAAACCAAATAAAAGGAATTTTCTCCTTATTATATGCGGACTTA
>PVML01018234.1_pt1 | contig 66394 bp, 58 predicted proteins | sample 1853371 | NCBI WGS metagenome assembly PVML01 (sample SAMN08533508, study PRJNA380276) | Human gut metagenome, whole genome shotgun sequencing project. | isolation source: participant 1, chromium library | host: Homo sapiens | collected 2017 | reverse complement strand
GCTAAAACCTGTAAGTATAATACTTACAGGTTTTTTTGTATAATAAGAAATTTACTTTCTTATTATATAAAACCCTATGCCAAGTTGTTAAAAACTTAGCATAATATTAACGTCTTTAAAGCTTCAAAAAACAACCACATTTATGTTAAAATAATTAAAAGATGCTGGGGCGAGTCCCAAGGTCGTTAAGCGAGTCCTAGTTCATTAAAATAGTGTTCGAAAAGGTACTTTATTAAAGGATACATATTAATTAATACATATTAAATATAGAAGAAAGGCGTTTATGGGATTACAATTATATCAAAAAAATTTACTGGAAAAACTAAAAGAGTCATTAGGAGCTGTGTTGCCGATCATAGGCATTGTGCTGGTGTTATGCTTTAGCATTGCGCCCATTCCAAACAGCGTCCTGATGACTTTTGTTGTTGGTGCAGTTCTCCTGATCATCGGAATGATGTTCTTTACACTTGGTGCGGAGATGGCGATGACTCCTATGGGAGAACGAATAGGAACGAAACTGACCAATACAAGAAAGATAAGTGTAGTGATAGTGCTGTGTTTTATCCTTGGCTTTATCATTACCATATCAGAACCGGATCTTCAAGTATTGGCTGAACAAGTTCCATCCATTCCCAATTACACGCTGATTATTGCAGTAGCAACAGGAGTTGGAATATTTCTTGTAGCCGCAGTACTTCGAATGTTATTTGGAATTCCACTGGCACATATGCTTTTAATTTTGTACCCGATCATATTCATTTTGGCAAGCATTGTTCCACAAGATTTTCTGACAGTGGCATTTGATTCAGGCGGAGTAACAACAGGACCTATGACAGTACCATTTATTATGGCGTTAGGAATCGGATTTTCAGCAGTTCGAAGTGATAAACATGCGGAAAATGATAGCTTTGGTCTGGTTGCATTGTGTTCAGTCGGACCAATTCTGGCAGTATTGCTGCTTGGCTTACTTTACCACCCAGGGGGAAGTGGATACGAACAGACAATGATTGCGAAGACCGATAATTCAGTAGAAATGTGGCAGCTTTTTCAAGAAGGGCTTCCTTATTATATGAAAGAAATGCTGATCTCTTTACTGCCAATTATTTTATTTTTCTTCATTTTTCAGATTGTATCATTACATCTTCACAAAAAGACATTGGTAAAAATTATTATAGGAATCATTTATACATACATAGGTCTTGTACTTTTCCTGACAGGGGTAAATGTGGGATTTATGCCGGCAGGTAATTATCTGGGTCAAGTGATTGCGGGGCTTTCCTATCCATGGATCATCGTGCCGATCGGTATGCTGATCGGTTACTTTATCGTAAAAGCGGAACCAGCAGTATATGTATTAACAGAACAGGTAGAAGAACTGACTTCCGGAGCCATTTCCGCAAAAGCAATGGGAATGAGTCTGTCCATCGGAGTCGCACTCTCTCTGGGACTGGCAATGGTGCGGGTGCTTAACGGTATTTCAATTTTGTGGTTTCTGCTCCCAGGATACGCAGTAGCCCTTGGATTAACATTTTTCGTGCCCAAAATATTCACAGCAATCGCATTTGACTCAGGAGGCGTGGCATCCGGACCGATGACAGCAACATTTTTACTGCCATTTTCAATGGGAGCATGCGAGGCGCTAGGTGGAAATGTTGTGACAGATGCGTTTGGAGTGGTAGCTATGGTAGCAATGACGCCGCTTATAACAATTCAAATCCTTGGACTGATCTATCAGATTCAGGAACAGATGAAAGAAAAACAGGCAGAAAAAGATTACACAAGTATAAAAGTATGCATAGAAAATCTAGACAATGTAGACAATCAAGAAATCATTGAGTTGTAAACAGTCGAGTTGTAAACAGGGATGGAGATTTTTACAAGGCGCATATTAGTGAAGATGGAAAATGTTTAAGAAAATTAGAAAGTTCGGAGATAATTTATGAGTAGATTATATATGATGGTGACGATTACAGACCGGAACCGAAAGAAGAAATTTGAAGAATTTTATAAGAAAAATGAGCATATGGTTTTCTTTACAACATTGGGACGTGGAACCGCAAATAGTGAGATGTTGGACTATTTCGGATTGGAAGAATCAGAAAAGGTCGTAATTCTATCGGTGGTAACAGAAGAAACGTGGAAGAAACTAAGGCGGGAAATGATTGTAAAGATGCAAATCGATGTGCCGGGAACCGGAATTGCATTTATCGTGCCACTCAGCAGCATCGGCGGAGAAAAAACATTACATTTCCTGATACAGAGCGAGAAATTTGAACGGGAGGAGGAGTCCACTTTGAAAGAAACAGAATATGAATTATTAGTAGCAATTGCCAATCAGGGGTGCATCGACACCGTGATGGACGTGGCGAGAAGTGTAGGAGCCGGAGGCGGAACCGTGATCCATGCGAAAGGAACCGGCATGGAAACAGCAGAAAAATTTCTTGGCGTATCACTGGCGGCAGAAAAAGAAATCATATTGATCGTCACAAGAAAGAAACAGAAAAATGCAATCATGAAAGCCATGATGGAGCAGACAGGACTTGCCAGCAAAGAAAAAACAATTATATTTTCCCTGCCGGTCACAAGCACAGTAGGACTTAGAATGTATATAGATGAAATGGATATGGATGAGGAAGAAAAAGACAGATAATTCGTGCGTAATGATATTCAATTTCAGCTATAATGAGAACAAAAATCAATAAGCCGGCTCAAGTGAGTAATAATTATCAATAAGGAAAAAGAAGTGGAAATGAAAAAACAAATGCGTTACAATTTAGTGAATTCAAAGTGATGATATAGTATTGAACCAAAAAGTACATATCACATATACTAACATCATATAAGAACCTAGAAGTAGAAAGAAAGGCAGGAGACAAAAGATGTCAAACATTTTAAAAGGCTTAAAAAAAGTAGATGGAAAGAAGACAGGAATCTTTGCAGCAGGAGTATTATTCGGAACTGCAGGAATCAAAGTTCTGTCCAGCAAGGACGCTAAAAAATTATACACAAACTGTACAGCAGCAGTTTTAAGAGCAAAAGAGTGTGTGCTTAAGACAGCAGCTACAATTCAGGAAAATGCAGAGGACGTATATGCAGAAGCACAGCAGATCAACGAAGACAGAGCAGCAAAAGAAGAGCAGGAGTACGCAGAGGCAGTAGCAGCAGAAGAGGCCGAAGAAGCAGAGAAAGCAGCAGAAGCAGATGAGACAGATTTTGCTGAAGAGACAGCAGAGTAAGAACGCAGATAAGACAGCTAAGTCAGACAGGTAAGTCAGACAGCAAAGTCAGACAGGTAAGTAAGACAGCAAAGTAAGACAGGTAAGTAAGACAGCAAAGTAAGACAGCAAAGTCAGACAGCAGGGTAGTTCAAGGAGAACTAGCATAAAAATTATTGTGATAATTATAAAAATGTAAGGAAAAATCAGGACACCTGTGGTTAAGACTGCAGGTGTCTTGACAAGTTGTAAGAGAATCAACAGCAAGCGAACCACTGCAAGCGAATCACTGTGAGGTAAGCAGGGAAGGAAGAAAGCAGGGAAAGAAGGAAAATATACATGAAATTTGTAATCAAGCATGAGATTAAAGGCAGGATCCGTGCCCATGCTGTACAGTACAGAATGACATTTGAGCAGGCAGACCGGATGCAATATTATCTGGAATCCCAGGATATGATTACATCTGCAAAAGTACAGAACCGCACGGGAGACTTTACGATCTGTTACAAAGGCGACAGAGAGAAAGTAATCAAACTGCTTCAAACATTCCGTTATGAGGAAGTTGACATTCCGGAAAATTATGCACAGAATTCCGGACGCGAACTGAATCAGGAATATTGGGATAAGTTAGTTGAAACTGTAATCTATCATTATGGAAATAAATTATTTTTGCCATATTCGGTCAGAGCATGTATTACAGCAGTAAAATCTGTGAAATATCTTTGGATGGGTGTGCGTACACTGGCAAAAGGCAAGATTGAAGTTCCGGTACTGGATGCGACCGCAATCGGAGTATCTATGTTTCGTGGAGATATCGCAACTGCAGGATCCGTCATGTTCCTGCTTGGAATCGGCGAAATCCTGGAAGAGTGGACACACAAGAAATCCGTTGGTGACCTGGCAAGAAGCATGTCACTGAACATCAGCAAAGTATGGCTTGTCAGCGACGGTCAGGAAGTATTAGTACCATTTTCATCTGTAAAGAGCGGTGACCGGGTACGCATCCACATGGGAAATGTAATTCCATTTGACGGAACAGTTGTGGAAGGCGAGGCAATGGTCAACCAGGCGTCTTTGACTGGAGAGTCCGTGGCAGTACGCAAGATAGAAAATGGAGAAGTGTATGCTGGAACGGTTGTAGAAGAAGGCGAGCTTACTATACGTGTAAGAGAGGCAAATGGATCAAGTAAATTTGAGAAGATCGTGACGATGATCGAAGAATCCGAGAAACTTAAATCCGGACTGGAAAGCAAGGCAGAACATTTGGCGGATAAACTCGTTCCATACACATTGGCAGGAACAGGTCTTACCTATCTTCTTACAAGAAATGTAACAAAAGCACTGGCTGTATTGATGGTAGATTTTTCATGCGCACTGAAACTGGCTATGCCGATTTCCGTATTGTCCGCAATCCGCGAGGCAAGCAGCTACAACGTCACAGTCAAAGGCGGAAAATATCTGGAAGCAATGGCAGAAGCAGACACCATCGTATTTGACAAGACAGGAACACTGACAAAAGCACAGCCGACAGTTGTAGATGTCGTACCATTCTGCAATATGACACCAGACGAATTGCTGAGAATCGGTGCCTGCCTGGAAGAACATTTTCCACACTCCATGGCAAAAGCAGTTGTAAATGCAGCACAGGACAAAGGGCTTATCCATGAAGAGTTCCACTCAAAAGTAGAGTACATCGTGGCACACGGCATTTCCTCCAAAATCAATGCTCAAAAAGTCGTCGTTGGAAGCTATCATTTCGTATTCGAAGATGAAGGAAACCAGATTCCAGAAGGAATGGAAGAAAAATTCCAAGAACTGCCATCCGAATACTCACATTTGTACATGGCAATCGAAGGAAAACTGGCAGCAGTCATCTGCATCGAGGACCCGCTGAGAGAAGAAGCACCACAGATCATCAAAAATCTGAAGGCAGCAGGCATCAGCAAAGTAGTTATGATGACTGGGGACAGCGACCGCACCGCAAAAGCAATCGCCAAACGAGTAGGCGTGGACGTATATTATTCGGAAGTATTGCCGGAAGACAAGGCAAACTTCGTAGAGCAGGAAAAAGCCGCCGGACGAAAAGTCATCATGATCGGAGACGGAATCAACGATTCACCGGCACTGTCCGCAGCAGACATCGGAATCGCAATCAGCGACGGCGCAGAGATCGCCCGCGAGATCGCAGACGTGACCATGAGCGGCGACGACTTGAGCGAGATCGTAACACTGAAGCTGATCAGTAATAAATTAATGAAACGAATTCACAAAAATTACCGCAACATCGTAGGATTCAACACCGCCCTCATCATACTCGGCGTCACCGGAATCCTACAGCCAACCGTATCAGCACTACTTCATAACACATCAACCCTGTACATCAGCCTGAAAAGCATGGAGAACCTGCTGGAAGAAGAAACCGAAGTGGAAGAATATATATAGGTAAAAAAGCGTCAGTTCAGAAAGAATTGACGCTTTCTTCGTATGTAAAAAGTGCGTAAAAAACAAATTGTACAAAAACATTCCACAATTCCAAAAAGGGACAGGTTAGAAAATCCGGAAACCCCAATAAAAAAGAAAAGTAAAAATATACACAATTCAAAAGGGACAGGTAGAAGTCTGTTTGGGAACGGGGTTTTTTCAAAAAAACCCCGTCCCCAAACAGAAATTGACAACTTTGGTCTATTGCAAATATTGTCAAAACATGGTAGTCTTAATCAGTAATAAAAGGTAGTCAAGAAATAGGACTAATTAAATACTATTTTTGCAGTGCATGAAATAGTGATAACGTAGATTGATAATTTTCCCACCTTGTGTACATGTCAAAAGTATCAGGTGGCATTTGTGCTGTAAAAAATAAGTGAAATTTATATACAATACATATACAGGAGTAGAGATGAAAAAGATAGATATGCACTGTCACATACTACCTGGTATAGATGATGGATCTGCAAATCCGAAAGAGACATTAGCGATGCTACGCATGGCATTGAATCAGGACTTTGTAGGTATGATCGTAACGCCACATGGCTCAGTCCGTAATGCATCCGTAGAACGAGTGCAGGAGATTCGAATCCTGATCAAGAAGTTCAGGATTCAGGCGTATCAGCGGCTTGGAATTCGGCTTCCGGTTTTCCCCGGACAGGAGATTATGTACTCGGTAGATACAAGGCAGTTATTGAAAGAAGGAAAGCTTCTTACACTGGCAGATAGCAGATACATTCTGTTGGAGTTTATGCCGGGAACGCCGTATTCTAAAATTTACAGTGCGGTACGGCAGATGCAGACCACAGGGTATATACCGATATTGGCGCATGTAGAGCGATATCATGTATTACGTGAAGAAGGAAGGATTGATGAGCTGATTGAAGCTGGTGTCAGAATTCAGATGAATTACAGCTCTGTTGGAGGAAGCTGGAACAATAATACAGCGCAGTGGTGCAAGAAGCAATTGAAGAACAGGTGCGTGCATTATCTGGGAACGGATATGCACAACAGTGGCGAGCGAAGTCCGGAGACTGAGCATGCGGAAAAGTGGATGCAAAAGAATCTGGATGAAGAATATATATGGGCATTGGTACAAGGGAATGCGAGGAGAATCCTGGATGACCGCGGCTCGATGAGAAAAAGTAAATAAGAAACAAAGGATAGAATTAAATGGAACGAAAATATGAAAATGATGAGATGCAAATTGACTTAATATAGATTTTCTACATGTTGAAGTCGAAGATACTGGCGATTTTAGGAGTCGGACTTTTATTCGGCGTATTTGCATGTGCTTATGCAGCATTCATGGTGAAGCCTGTCTACACTTCAACTTGGTTTGTACTATTTATATTCTAGCACCATTTCGTGCGTAAATCGGTGGAAGGGGTCAGACCCCATTAAGAAAATCTTAAGTTCCATTTTTTGGGAATACCGGGAATAGTATTAAAAACGGTATTCGTTGTTTTGGGGATATTGTTTACAGGTAAAAGTATTATAGATATAGTAGCTAGCAAAAAGAATAATTATACATATGAAGATCTCATTATGGATATCAACAAACTTAACGAAATTGCCCATAATCACTCAATCATATTAATTAAAGATTCATTTCAAAAATTTCCTAATCGATTTCTTGTTTATGATGATAAACGTTGGGGATGTAAGCTGTTTCTTAATTATAAAGATAATTTCAATAATGAGGATTTTATCAAAAAACATTTGTCTGGGGACTTGAAGATTGAGTTAGAGGATATTAAGCTCTCATATTTAGGACAGAGAATTCATGAAAAATATTCTGAAAGTGCAAAAAAGCGAAAGGTGTATTGCCATAAGTTTTACATAGCTGACATAAAAAAGTTCCCAGATAAGATAAAGCAGGATTCGTTTGAAATTGATGGAAAAGAATATCAATGGTTGTCAATGCCTGAACTGGAAACAGATAAAGATGTTCAAAAGAAGAATTATGATATGGTTCGGTTTGTGAAAGAATTAGTTTAAGAGAATGTTGAGACAGGAGATAAGGCGGAAGATGAAAAATTTCTGCCTTATTTTGTTATCAGAGCTTAAATTTGGTAAGCGCTATGAGAAAATCTTAGATTTTAGCCAAGGGAAAGCAGAGGGTTCAGGTGAATAATCAAGAGAGAAAAACAAAACAGGATACGGAGGCATTCTTGAACTTTAAAACGAGTCGTAAAAATACTGGAAGTTAACATATATACAAAATCTCTGGAACAGGAAGGAATCCATAAGATTATAAAGTATGGCATTGCATGTTATAAAAAGAAATGTAAGGTTATGATGAAAAGCGAAGAATAAAATATGGAATATAATGAAAAGAATCTGCCGTTGGCAAAATGGTTGATTGATAAGACAAATACAAAGGACTATCGCATAGGAAATCTCTTAGGAATGAAGCACCCAAAGGTGGATGGGGATCTTTTGAAAATAGTGGGTGGCAGAGATGAACTGGTCAGACAGGCAAAAGTTTTAGAAAGAATTCCAGCATTAGGCGGAGAAGAATATCTGCATTTTGACTGGAGAGAAATGAATACAGATATCACGAAGATTGATTATCGAGTAGAAGTAATTCCTGGATTATGTGACTTAATTGGGGTCATTGATCCTAGAGAACGCCAGTTACAGGCAATAACAAGAGTGTGCAAACTGCAGGAGGATGTATCCGGAAGCTGTCTGTTCGCTTATTGTAATCATGTGCTGGAACAGTTGAATAAAGGAAATACGAAAGAGTTATCCAAAGCGGAGGATGAAGAATTTCTTAAGTGCCTGAAAGCGTTAGCTGATCTGAAAGAACCGGAATGGAAGCGCGTGTTCAGCTCCAAAGTATTTGAAAAGAAAAATGATATCACGCCATCTAAAGTTTTCGAACGCATTTATCAAGGTGCAGTTATCGAAGCTTTGAAATACTCTCCGCAATATGAAGAAGGCATGTCAGATGATGAGATACTGGCAGCACATGGAATATTAAGTTATTCCCAGACATTAGAATGGAAAGGTGCCGTGGAGTATTGTATGACAGATCGAAATGGCACAGCGATAGAGAAGAAAATCGACACTTCCTTGAATTATTATGGAACGGTACTTAATGCACAGACATTAGAGCATGCCGTACCAAACTTACGAAATAGTGTTGAAAAAATCATTGTGATTGAGAATAAAGCGAATTATGAAAGCATGGAATATGATCCAAAAGTTTTATATATCTTTTGTCATGGCTACTTTTCGCCAAAGGAAGTTCGCTTTTTGCAAATGTTAATGAAGACAGCACCGGAAGAAATCCAGTGTTATCATTGGGGAGATATGGATTACGGTGGAATACAGATTTTTTTGTATAATGAAAAGAATATTTTTCCAAATCTGATTCCATGGAAGATGGACGTTCCCTCTTATAAGGCAGCGTTGGAAAATGAAAAAGGAATTAAGCTATGCAGCAAAAAGCAGAAAAAGCTAGAAGCATTGAATGCCGGTAAATTAGAAGTACTGAAACAGTGTATATTGGAAAATAAGATGGAAATCGAGCAGGAGATGTTAATATAAAAATGTCTCGATCTCATCGACAGTCATCATATTATATACACTCTGGAAAAGCAAATTCAATTCCTTCAATTACAATTACAAAGATAGATTTGAATCAGCTTCATCTCTTGCGCCAGCGCAGCTTCTATGGTATACTTACACGGATTATAGAATTGACTATATAATGACAAATAAGAGAAATCCGGTCGCAAAAAAGCTTTTTTAGATACCGGATTTCGTATCGGGGCTCACGAGGGAGTCTTGAAGTGTACATATACAAGAGACGCAGTGAAAGGAGTTATAGTATGTGTGGGATTGTAGGATTTACAGGTGATATGCAGGCAGCACCAATTCTGTTGGATGGTCTTTCTAAGCTGGAGTACCGAGGATATGATTCAGCAGGAATCGCAGTAAGAGATGGAGAGAAAGAGACAGAAGTAATTAAAGCAAAAGGCCGTCTGAAAGTTCTGTCTGAGAAGACGAATGGCGGAGAATCCGTACCTGGAACATGTGGTATCGGACATACAAGATGGGCGACTCATGGAGAGCCATCTGAGACAAATGCACATCCGCACGTCAGTGATGATGGCAATGTTGTAGCAGTTCACAATGGTATTATAGAGAACTATCAGGAACTGAAAGATAAGCTGATCCGTAAAGGTTATTCTTTTTACTCAGCAACAGATACAGAAGTTGCTGTAAAATTAGTTGACTATTATTATAAGAAATATCTTGGTACACCGGTTGATGCAATCAATCATGCATTGATCCGTATTCGTGGTTCTTATGCACTGGCAATGATGTTTAAGGATTATCCGGGAGAGATTTATGTGGCAAGAAAAGACAGCCCGATGATACTTGGTGTAGATGGTGAGAATTCTTACATCGCATCTGATGTTCCGGCTATTCTGAAATATACAAGAAATGTGTATTACATCGGAAATCTTGAGATGGCCCGCGTAAGAAAAGGAGAGATTACATTTTATAATCTGGACGGAGACGAGATTCAGAAAGAGTTGAAGACGGTCGAGTGGGATGCAGAAGCAGCGGAAAAGGCTGGATTTGAGCATTTCATGATGAAAGAGATCCATGAGCAGCCAAAAGCAGTTTCTGACACTTTGAATTCTGTCCTGAAAAATGGAGCGATTGATTTATCGGAAGTAGGATTATCCGAAGAGGAGATGAAAGAGATCAGCCAGATTTATATCGTAGCATGCGGATCTGCTTATCATGTAGGTATGGCAGCGCAGTATGTCATCGAAGACCTGGCAAGAATTCCGGTACGTGTGGAACTGGCAAGCGAATTCCGTTATCGTAATCCAATCTTAGATCCAAAAGGTCTGGTCATTATTATCAGCCAGTCCGGAGAGACGGCAGACAGCCTTGCAGCACTCCGTGAATCTAAGGAGAAGGGAATTAAGACACTTGGTATTGTAAATGTGATCGGATCTTCTATCGCAAGAGAAGCAGACAACGTATTCTATACACTGGCAGGACCGGAGATTTCTGTAGCTACAACAAAAGCTTACAGCACACAGCTGATCGCAACTTATGCACTTGCAATTCAGTTTGCAAAGGTTCGTGGACAGATTACGGAAGAACAGTATACAGGATATATTGAAGAGCTGCAGACAATTCCGGATAAGATCAGTAAGATTATTGCAGATAAAGAGAGAATCCAGTGGTTCGCAGCAAAGCAGGCTAATGCAAAAGACGCATTTTTCGTAGGAAGAGGAATTGATTATGCAATCAGTCTGGAAGGCAGCCTGAAGATGAAAGAAATCAGTTATATCCATTCTGAGGCATATGCAGCAGGAGAGTTGAAACACGGAACCATTTCTCTGATTGAAGATGGAACACTGGTAATCGGAGTGCTGACACAGCCAGATCTCTATGAGAAGACAGTCAGCAATATGGTAGAATGTAAGAGCCGTGGAGCGTACCTTATGGGATTGACTACATTTGGTCATTACAATATTGAGGATACAGCAGATTTCACTGTTTATATTCCAAAGACAGATCCACATTTTGCAACATCACTTGCAGTTATTCCATTACAGTTGATGGGATATTATGTGAGCGTGGCAAAGGGATTAGACGTAGATAAGCCGAGAAACCTTGCAAAGAGTGTAACAGTGGAATAAGAATAATAGAATAAGAATGTTAATTGAGGACATAGTGTTTATTTAAAATGCTATGTCCTCTTTATAAAAAATGAAGCCTCCCACTTAAGGAGCCTTCATTTTTTATGAGTGTCTGACAAATTTCAATTATGATATCTGTTCAGATACAAAATGTTCAATTTGAAAATGATCCGATACTGGGATTACTCAGCCTCTTCACTGTCTTCATCATCAGCAATTGCAATATGTGATTCAGTTACAGTAACAACAGTTGTCTCAGGATCTGTAACCAAGTGGACATCTTTATCCTGTGCAAGTGACAGATCTTTTACTTTAATCGTATCGCCGATACGGAGTTCTGCTACATCAATCTCAACTTTGTCAACAAGTGCAGATGGAAGTGCTTTATAAGAAACTTCCTCTAACTGTTGCTGCAATACACCAGATGCAAGTTTGTCATGGTTTACAAGAACAATCTCTGCAACAGAATGTACAACTTCATCTTTGACAAGAGCCTGGAAATCCATCTCATCTACTCTGCCTTTTAATGGGTTATAATCAACCTCTTTGATCAATACATTGTGGGATTCGCCGTCAATATCCAACATGATCTGGCTTCCTTTATTGCTCGTCTTAAGCAGGCGGTCAACTGCGGCAGCATCCATTTTTACTGGAATGGACTCTTTCATCTCTTTGCCGAATACGTTACCGGTAACATAGCCCTCTCTTCTTAATTTTTTTGCCTTTACGGCAAGTGTTCTTTTTTCAGCTTTTAAAGTATTCATTTATCTTTTCCTCCAAGTCTGAATAATTTTATGAGTTCTATTTGTTACAACTGTAGTATAGCACCTGCACAATATTATGATTAACCAAAAAATATAAAAAACAGAGAAAAAGATTATGCAAAATAGACAAAGCACTAAGACCTGATGTTTCATGTATAACGGATGAAACAGATGAATAATGTTACCAGGTCGTTACCAGGTGACGTTAACGAGCAAGAAAGCATATATTGACAAATATTCATTTTTTAGTATAATTAATACAATGCTCTCAAAAGTGAGAGCGTTCTTTGATTATAGAAAAGGAGAGAGAACATGACAACAACAGTATCTATATTAATTGCATTTGGCGTCTATCTTTTGGGAATGATCGGAATTGGGATCTGGAGCATGAGACAGACGAAGGGGGCAGACGATTTCTTCCTCGGAGGACGAGGACTTTCCGCTCCGGTAGCTGCGATGTCTGCACAGGCATCTGACATGAGCGGCTGGTTGCTGATGGGACTTCCGGGCTCTGTATATGCACTTGGAACCGGGCAGGCATGGATCGCCGTAGGACTAGGACTTGGAACGATTGCTAACTGGCTTATTATCGCAAGACCACTTCGTGCATATACAATTGTAGCGGGAAATTCTATGACGCTTCCGGAATTTTTCGGAAACCGTTATCACGATGAAAAGAAGATTTTACTTGGTATTTCTTCAGTTATTATCGTCATTTTCTTTCTGGTATATACAGCTTCCGCGCTGGCAAGCGGAGGTAAGCTTTTTAACACTGTATTTGGATTGGATTACCATATAGCTTTATTTCTGGGTGCAGCAGTTATTCTGATCTACACATTTATGGGAGGATTTCTTGCAGTGTGTTCTACAGATTTCTTCCAAGGATTACTGATGTTGATTGCAATTCTTGCAGTACCGGTGCTGGCATGGGGATTTGTAGGTGGTGATTTTCATAACATGCTTGCAAATACAGGAGTGAATCCGGACAATTACTTAAGCTTTACATATAATGGAGATCATCCGATCACAGCGGTAGAGATTATTTCTAATATGGCATGGGGACTTGGATATTGTGGTATGCCACATATCCTGATTCGTTTTATGGCAATCCGCAGTGAGAAAGAACTGAAGAAATCTTCAGCAATTGCCATTGTGTGGGTTGTACTTTCCCTTGGATTTACGATTGCGATCGGACTGCTCGGACGTGCTTTTCTCTATCCGGAGATTCTCGGAGTAACAGAGGGGGCACCATCAGCAGAGTCAGTATTTATTGAGATGATCCAGAAGATTTTCGTTGAAAAGATTCCAATTCCATTTATTGCAGGATTGTTTATCTGTGGAATCCTGGCAGCTGTAATGTCAACTGCAGATTCACAGCTTCTGGTATGTTCTTCTTCCGTATCTAAAGACATTTACCAGAACATTCTGAATCCGGAAGCTTCTGATAAGAAGGTATTAAACGTAGCACGTCTGACAACATTTGGCGTAGCTGTAGTAGCATTTTTCATTGCATGGGATCCGAACAGTTCTATCATGGACCTGGTATCTGATGCATGGGCAGGACTTGGAGCAGCATTTGGTCCGCTTGTCGTTATGAGCCTCTTCTGGCGCAGAACGAATCTTCCGGGAGCTGTGGCAGGACTGGTGTCCGGAGCAGTGACTGTGCTGATCTGGGATTATCTTCCAATTGTAAATGGACAGACAATCGGAAATGCAACAGGAATTTATTCTTTGTTAGTCGGATTTGTTATCAGCTTGTGCTTTATCGTAATCGTCAGTATGGTTACAAAAGCACCGGACGAGACAATTCTTGCGCAGTTTGATGAATATAAAAAATACGAAGAAAAAGATATGTAAGAATAGAAGTGTAAATAATAAGAAATGTAAGTATAAGGTCGCTATATGGCTAATGTTAACTTCATGACATTGGCTGTATGGCGCCTTTTTCGTTGCCAAGCATACGACAAAAAGGTCCGGTGGACCTTTTTTAGTTACATAGCAGGAAATGTTAAATTATCTATATTTGATATAATATTAACTCAAATTTATAAAAATAGTTTGTTTTTTAACTATCGATCGTATTATTTATAGAAAATTGCGAAAAATAGTAAAATAATATTGAATTGAATGTAAAAATGTGATATGGTACGTTATACAAGAAAAGGCTTACTGAAAGGAGAAGGAAATATGGGATTTTTAACAGGTAAGACAGCGATCATCACAGGAGCGGGACGCGCGGTATTAAGTGATGGCAGATGTGGATCTATCGGATATGGAATCGCAACTGCATATGCAAAAGAGGGGGCAAATCTTGTTATTACAGGACGTAATGTGCAGAAACTGACAGATGCAAAAGAAGAATTAGAGAGACTGTACGGAATAAAAGTACTTCCGGTACAAGCAGACGTATCTGCAGGCGCAGACAATAAAGCAGTTGTTGACAATGTCGTGAAACAGGCAATCGATACATTTGGGCGAATCGATGTGCTGATCAACAATGCACAGGCTTCTGCATCCGGAGTTACACTGGCAGATCATACGCAGGAACAGTTCGATCTGGCAATGTATTCAGGATTGTATGCAGTATTTTATTATATGCAGGCATGCTATCCATACTTGAAAGAGACAAAAGGAAGCGTTATCAACTTTGCTTCCGGTGCGGGACTTTTTGGTAATTATGGTCAGTGTGCATATGCGGCAGCAAAAGAAGGAATCCGTGGACTTACAAGAGTTGCAGCAACTGAGTGGGGACCGGACGGAATCAATGTCAACATCGTATGCCCACTTGCATGGACTGCACAGCTTGAGAAATTCGAGCAGGCTTATCCGGACGCATTTAAGGCAAATGTAAAGATGCCGCCGGCAGGTCACTATGCAGACGCAGAGAAAGAGATCGGAAGAGTGTGTGTACAGCTTGCATCTCCAGACTTCAAATATATGAGTGGTGAGACACTGACACTGGAAGGTGGAATGGGTCAGAGACCATAAATAAGAATTTATAAATAAAAAGATGCATGATTGCAGGATAAGATTCTGCAGTCGTGCATCTTTTTCTTTATAAGTATCCCCCGTCAAATGTGATGATCTGTCCGGTGAGATATTCTGGCGCGCAGATTAGTTTCCACACCATTTCAGCAACTTCTTCAGGAGTGGCGAAGCGTCCGGCAGGGATATCTTCCGCAAGTTCTGCCCGTTCTGCTTCGTCTAATTGTTTATTCATTTCGGTATCGATGACACCACATGCAAGAGCATTGACTGGAATTTTACTTCTTGCCAGTTCTTTGGCAAGTGCCTGGGTGAGCCCGCCGACACCGGCTTTGGAAGCAGAGTAAGCCGCTTCACAGGATGCACCGTTTACGCCCCACATGGAGGAAATGTTGATGATCCTTCCGCTTCCGTGTGACAGCATAGGAGGAATGGCAGCGCGGCAGCAGTAGAAGACGGAGGAGAGATTACTGGAAAGCACCTTATCCCAGTCTTCATCAGTCATATCCATGAGAAGCCCGATGTGGGAAATCCCGGCATTGTTTACCAGTACATCCAGATGGTCACAGGTCTTGGCAATCGTATGGAAGATTTCCCGCACAGTATCAGGATTTCCAATGTCACCTGGCACCAGTGTACATGTGCCAATCTTTTCAATTTCTTGTCTGGTTTCTTCCAGTGCGTCAAAAGAGCGGGAACAGTTCAGGAAGATATGATAGCCTTCAGCCGCGAGTCGAAGGGCGATCGCACGTCCGATGCCACGGGAAGAGCCGGTAACAAATGCATATTTTTGTGTATATTCAGACATAATGACCTCCAGGAAAAATGTTTTTATGCATTACAGTTGAGGCAAAAATCCACAACATCATCTTATAAATACATATTTATATTTATTATATACTGGAATTATTGATATTTGAAGAACGAGATGCTATTATTTAAATAATAGTTGATAAGCACGCTTGTAATATAGGACTTATCAATAAGACAGTTGACTGGCAGCGAATATGGGGATAAAATTTTGAACGAATTAGAAAAGAAAGGGCAGATGGTCGCTCGTGCGATTGCATTTGCTACAAAGGCACACGAGGGGCAGTTCCGAAAAGGGACGAAAAGACCGTATATTGTTCATCCATTGGAGGTGGGTGAGATTGTCGCAACACTGACTTTTGATGAGGAGATTATCAGTGCAGCGCTTTTGCATGATACAATCGAGGATTGCCAGGGAATTACACGGGAAGTACTGGCGCAGGAGTTTTCTGAGCGTGTGGCAGCGCTGGTGGCGCAGGAGAGCGAAGACAAGTCAAAAACATGGTTTGAGCGCAAGAGTCATACGATTGAGCATTTAAAATATGCACCGTATGAGGTGCGTATGATTGGTCTGGCAGACAAGCTTTCTAATATCCGTGATATCGACAGGGATTATCCGATTATGGGAGAAGAGTTGTGGAATCGTTTCCGAATGAAAGAAAAGAACATGATTGGCTGGTATTACAAAGGATTGCGGGAATCTCTGCGCGAAGGATTTGAGCAGGAAGAAGCATTTCGTGAGTACAGTTATCTGGTAGATAAGAATTTTGGGATAGATGACTCATCTCACATCTGATATAGCTGTGTAAAAAGGAGACGCTTCAGATTTATAATAGAATCTGAAGCGTCTCCTTTTTGTTGTTGCCAAGTTAATTGAGGAACCGGGCGACCACAATGTTTGATTAAGTGCTGTTCGCACTTAAAATTTGGGTTGGGTAAAATTAATAATACAATAAAAATTTGATTAAATTATATTGCAAAATTATGATAATATCAAGACATTTTTGCAAAATAGAAAAATTTTTATAAGAAAAATTTTAACCGTAATTTTTCACCTAAAAATTTATAAGAAAATTTTTACATGCTCTTGGAAATTTCTTCACAAGTTTTCATGGCTTCGATTACGGAGCTGCGGAAGCCTTTTTCTTCCAGGACACGGACAGCTTCAATAGTTGTTCCTGCCGGGGAACATACCATATCTTTTAACTCACCTGGATGCTTTCCGGTTTCCAGAACCATTTTCGCACTTCCAAGAACTGCCTGGGCAGCGAACTGGTAAGCCTGAGTTCTTGGCATACCACCGGAAACGGCTGCATCAGCCATAGCTTCGATAAACATAAATACATAAGCCGGGGAGCTTCCGCTAACAGAAACGACGGTGTCCATCAGGCGCTCTGGAATGATCTCAACGCGTCCGAAACTCTCCAGAAGTGTGAGGACATAAGCAATCTCTTCTTTTGTCATATATTCATTCGGGCATGCGGCAGTCATACCTGCTCCCACAAGCGCCGGAGTATTTGGCATTGTACGGACAATTTTTACATTTTTACCAAACTGTTCCTTTAACCACGCCAAAGTTTTGCCTGGTGCGATTGTGATAATGATCTGATCTTCACGAACATCATCTTTGATTTCGGCAATTACCTCTGCATAGAACTGCGGTTTTACAGATAAAATGACAATATCAGAACTATTGATAACTTCATGGTTGTCAGCAGTTACCTGAATTTTGAACTGCTCTTTTACACGCTCGCGTCCAGCTTCCATGACATCTGCTCCGATAATATCATTTGCAGGGATGATTTGATTCTTTATAATACCGCCCATAATAGCAGACGCCATATTTCCAGTGCCGATAAAACCTAATTTCATAGTGATTCCTTCTTTCTTATTATTTGCCTTGCCCATGTTCGTTCATTTCCGGGTGGAAAATGTGTAGTTTAGCCGTATTGCTAAGATTCGTTTGGTAATCATTTTCCAGGCATCTTAGGAAAATAATAGCATTCTGGAAAAATGAAGTCAATCCGAAGTTAAAGGAATCGCTCTTGCGAGTTTGGGCAGGGATGACATTGTGAGACTCGCTCTTGTAGGAAGTGACAGAGTTGGATATAATGTACAAGAAATAATTTTTGCATTTGCATTTTTGAAATCAAGTGAAAATATATAGAAATTTGGTTAGGAAGTGACTGAATATGAAAAAAGAACTGGATTATTTTACAATAGAAGGGTGCTACGGAGGCAATCAGGACTGGTTCACGAATCTGGTTATGCATATGGGTGGCTGTGCTGCAGCGACCGCATGCGACAGTTGCATTTATTTCGGACTTCAGAATGAAAAGATGAAGCCGCTTTATCCATTCGATATAGAATGCCTTACAAAAGAAGATTATAAGGCATTCAGCCAGATCATGAAACCTTACCTCAAACCACGTGCTGGCGGTGTACGGAAGCTTAGCTGGTTCGTGGAAGGTCTTGGACGATATATTCAAGATGTAAATGAAGCAAAACACACTGATATTTACATCAGGATGGAAGAATTCTGTGGTGATCATACATGGCAGGAAGCAGCTATATTTATTAAAGAACAACTAGATCAGGATATTCCTGTACCGTACCTGCTTTTGCGCCATCAGAACGAAGCTTACAAAGACTATATCTGGCATTGGTTCCTGCTCACAGGATACGAAGAAAAAGATGGAAAAATGTACATCAAAACAGCAACTTATGGGGAAAGCGACACCTTCGAACTTGAAGACTTCTGGAACACCGGCTGTGAAGAAAAAGGAGGCCTCATACGCCTTACACCACACTGCGATTAATTAGGCAACGTGTTTGACCATCCAGCTTTCAGATATAGAATGTATATATCAGTACCAGGAAATATTGACGATACACCTAACCTACGCTACAATATTACTCAGGATTTTCGAAAATTACCGGGAACAGAATGACTGCAAATTTAGATTCGCTTTTCGGGTAATTTCCAACAATCTGAGAAAAATTAAAATAAAAATATAGAAGAAAGAGGTATACAACATGGCAAACCCAATCGTAACATTTGAAATGGAAAACGGTGACATTATGAAAGCAGAATTATATCCGGAAATTGCTCCGAACACAGTGAACAACTTTATTTCACTGGTTCAGAACGGATTCTATGACGGACTCATCTTCCACAGAGTGATTCGTGGATTCATGATCCAGGGCGGATGCCCGGATGGAACAGGCATGGGCGGTCCGGGATACACGATCAAAGGCGAGTTCTCACAGAATGGTTTTGCAAATGATTTAAGACACACAGAGGGTGTTCTTTCTATGGCGAGAGCAATGCATCCGGATTCAGCAGGTTCTCAGTTCTTCATTATGCACAAGAATTCCCCGCATCTGGACGGAGCTTACGCTGCATTTGGTAAGATTACAGAAGGAATGGATATTGTAAATAAAATTGCTGAGACAGCAACCGATTACAGTGACAGACCACTGGAAGAGCAGAAGATGAAAAAAGTTACGGTAGACACAATGGGAGTAGAATACCCGGCTCCAGAGAGAGTTTAAGATAAAAAGTAAACAGTTAAATTAGAGGAGGCACAAAAAGCCCATGGATATGATACAGACAGACAAGCTGGTATTTGAATATGACAAACGGGATGAAGATGGCAATATTATCGGCAAGTCCCGGGCAATCGATGAGGTGGATATCGATGTGAAAGAAGGGCAGTTTATTGCAATTCTTGGTCATAACGGTTCAGGAAAGTCCACATTTGCAAAACATATAAATGCGCTTCTTGTGCCAACTGATGGAACGATGTGGGTAGACGGACGTGACACGAAAGATCCGAACGAGCTGTGGAATGTAAGACAGAGTGCGGGCATGGTTTTTCAGAATCCAGACAATCAGATTATCGGAACGGTCGTGGAGGAAGATGTTGGATTTGGCCCGGAGAATCTGGGCGTACCAACCGACGAAATCTGGAAACGTGTAGAAGACAGTTTGAAATCTGTTGGAATGATTTCTTACCGGCATCATTCACCCAATAAGCTTTCCGGTGGACAGAAGCAGCGTGTAGCAATTGCCGGGGTCATCGCTATGGAGCCGAAATGCATCGTTCTTGATGAGCCGACAGCTATGCTGGATCCGATGGGGAGAAAAGAAGTTTTAAAAACAGTGCAGAAGTTAAGAGAGCAGAAGAAAGTTACGGTTATACTGATCACACATTATATGGAAGAAGTGGTCGATGCAGACAAGATTTATGTTATGGATCACGGGCATGTAGTGATGGAAGGAACACCGAAAGAAATCTTCTCTCAGGTCGATACATTGAAGCACTACAGATTAGATGTTCCGCAGGTGACGATTCTTGCGGACGAGCTTAAGAAACGAGGACTTGACATTCCGGATGGAATTTTGACGAAGGAAGAACTGGTGGAGGCATTATGTCAATTAAAATAGAACATTTGAATTATGTATACAGTGAAGGCACAGCCTACGAAAAACATGCGTTAAAAGACATTTGCCTGGAGATTCCACATGGAGAATTTGTGGGGATCATCGGACATACAGGTTCCGGAAAGTCTACGCTGATCCAGCATCTGAATGGACTGATCAAAGGAACAAGCGGAGCCATCTATTATAATGGAAAGAACATTTACCAGGATGGGTACGATATGCGGGCACTCAGAAGCCAGGTGGGGCTTGTGTTTCAATATCCGGAGCATCAGTTATTTGAAATAGATGTGCTGACGGATGTGTGTTTTGGACCGAAGAATCAGGGATTGTCACAGCAAGAGTGTGAGGCACGGGCGCTGGAGGCATTGAAGCTTGTAGGATTAAAAGAAAAATATTATAAATCATCACCATTTGAACTCTCAGGAGGGCAGAAGCGAAGAGTTGCAATTGCCGGGGTACTGGCAATGCGTCCGAAGGTGCTTGTACTGGACGAGCCGACTGCGGGATTAGATCCGAAGGGGCGCGACGAGATTCTGGATCAGATTGCATATCTGCACAAGGAATCGGATCTGACGGTTATTCTGGTTTCCCATAGTATGGAGGATATCGCCAGATATGCGGATCGGTTGATTGTGATGAACAGTGGTGAAGTGATGTATAACGATACCCCGAAAAATGTGTTCGCACATTATCAGGAACTGGAGAAGGTCGGACTTGCAGCACCGCAGGTGACATACATTATGCATGATCTGAAGATGAAAGGATTCCCGGTAGGTGTGACTGCTACAACTGTAGAAGAGGCAGCAGATGAGATTATGCATGCATTAGGAAGACAATAGCAAAAAAAGATAAAAGGCTTGTAAATAGATATTGGAGATATAAAAAATGATTCGAGACATTACAATAGGACAATATTATCCGGCAAAAAGTATATTGCACAGACTGGATCCAAGAGTGAAGGTTGTATCCACACTTTTATTCTTGATTTCATTATTCCTGTTTCGGAGTATTCCAGGATACATCATTGCGACCGCATTTCTTGTGATGGTAGTACGTTTGTCAAAAGTACCGTTTGGTTATATTGTGAAAGGTCTGAAGCCGATTATCATGATTTTGATGTTGACGGTATTATTTCAGTTGTTCCTGACAAGAGGCGGTGACACATTGGTTCATTGGTGGATCTTTACGATCACAGAAGAAGGACTGGTAAATGCGGTGTATATGGCGATCCGATTGATTTATCTGATTATTGGATCATCATTAATGACATTTACAACGACGCCGAATGAGCTGACAGATGCTATTGAGAAGCTGCTTGGACCGTTGAACAAAATTCATATTCCGGTTCACGAGATCGCTATGACAATGTCTATAGCACTTCGCTTTATCCCGATTCTTCTGGAGGAGACGGACAAGATTATGAAGGCACAGATTGCCAGAGGTGCAGATTTTGAAAGTGGAAATATGCTTCAAAGAGCAAAAGCTATGATTCCAATCCTTGTACCGCTTTTTGTATCTGCGTTCCGCCATGCAAATGACCTTGCCATGGCGATGGAGGCAAGATGCTACCACGGAGGAGAAGGACGTACGAAGATGAAACCGCTTCGTTATGTGAGCCGTGACCGTGTGGCCTATGCAATTGTGATTCTTTATGTGGCAGCAGTATTCGTGATTGGAAGATATGTACCGTTTCATATCTGGATTTTTTAACAGGAGGTTTTGAAGAGTGAGAAGAATTCGGATAGTAGTTGCCTATGACGGTACCAATTACTGTGGCTGGCAGATTCAGCCGAACGGTATTACAATAGAAGAAATCCTAAATAGACAGATCAGTAAACTGACCGGAGAAGATATCCGGATCATAGGTGCAAGCCGGACAGATTCCGGAGTACATGCACTTGGAAATGTAGCCGTTTTTGATACAGAATCCCGGATTCCGGGAGACCGGTTCGCATATGCACTGAATCAGAAGATGCCGGAAGATATTGTGATCGTAAGATCTGACGAAGTGCAGATAGATTGGCATCCGAGATATCAGAACGAGATATCCAAAACATATGAATATCACATTTATAACGCGAAGGTGAGAAATCCGCTGAAAAACCGGTACAGCACCTTCGTTTCTTTCGATTTAGATGTGGAAAAGATGAGACAAGGTGCGAAATACATTTTAGGGGAGCATGATTTTGCAAGCTTCTGCAATGTACGGACTAATGCGAAAGATACCGTGCGTACAGTGCATGAAATAACAATTACAGAGATTCCAATGGATAAGTTCCAGGCTTCGAATTGGGGACAGGAAAATTCAAATTTAGAAAATGAAAAAGAAATCGTTATTCGTGTAACGGGAAACGGCTTCCTATATAATATGGTTCGTATCATTGCCGGAACGCTGATCCGTGTGGGGCGTGGATTCTATGAACCAGAGAAAATCAGAGATATTCTGGAGGCGAAGGAACATACTTCCGAGGGAATAACAGCACCGCCGAACGGACTGGTGCTTGTATCAATAGATTATCCACTGTAAACGCTTTCAACAGAAGAATATAAGAAAAATGTAAGAAAAAAATAAGAAATTTGTATTTTTTCTTTGAATTATTAAGAACTCTGTGATAAACTATCTAGGATATATAATTCTATGGAGGGATTGGACAATGGACAATTACATGTATCTGGTTCCGGTTGCGGCTGTAGTAGCTTTGTTATTTGCTGCATACCTTGCAAATAAAGTAAGCAAAATGGACGCTGGAACTGACAGAATGAAAGAGATTGCAGATGCAATCGCTGAAGGTGCTCGTGCATTCTTAGGTGCAGAGTACAAGATTCTTGTTATCTTCGTTGCAGTACTTTTCGTACTGATCGGAGTAGGAATTCAAAACTGGATTGAAGCTATTTGTTTCGTAGTTGGAGCGCTGTTCTCAACAATCGCAGGATACTGCGGAATGACAGTTGCTACAAAAGCTAACGTTAGAACAGCTAACGCTGCAAAAGAGCACGGAATGAACAAAGCTCTTTCAATTGCATTCTCAGGCGGAGCCGTTATGGGAATGTGTGTAGCAGGACTTGGTGCACTTGGTGTCAGCCTTGTTTACATTTTTACTAAGAACACAGACGTATTATTTGGATTCAGTCTTGGTGCTTCATCTATCGCGCTTTTCGCACGTGTAGGTGGAGGAATCTATACAAAGGCAGCTGACGTTGGAGCTGACCTTGTAGGTAAAGTTGAGGCTGGTATTCCAGAGGATGACCCGCGTAACCCGGCAGTTATCGCTGACAACGTTGGAGATAACGTAGGTGACGTAGCAGGAATGGGTGCTGACCTGTTCGAGTCATATGTTGGATCATTAGTATCTGCTCTGACACTTGGTGTTGGTGTGGCAGCTGTAGAAGGAGTATTATTCCCACTGGCTATTTCCGGATGCGGACTGATCGCTTCTATCATTGCTACATTCTTTGTAAAAGGTGATGAGAACTCTAACCCGCAGAAAGCTCTTACAAGAGGAAGCTATGTATCTGCAGCATTAGTTATCATCGTATCTCTGGCACTTAGCTGGACATTATTTGGAAACATGAACGCAGCAATCGCAGTAATCGCTGGTCTGATTGTCGGCGTTATCATTGGTAATATTACAGAGTACTACACATCTGCAGATTACAAACCGGTTCAGGGAATCGGAGAGCAGTCTGAGACAGGTGCAGCTACAACAATCATCAGTGGACTTGCAGTTGGTATGAAATCAACAGCTATCCCGCTTCTTCTGATCTGTGTAGCTATCTTTATTTCATATCAGACATTTGGACTTTACGGAATTGCTCTTGCAGCCGTAGGTATGCTTTCAACAACAGGTATCACTGTTGCAGTTGATGCTTATGGACCGATCGCTGACAATGCCGGTGGTATTGCAGAGATGTCTGGTCTTGAGGAGTCAGTTCGTGACATCACAGACAAACTTGACTCTGTTGGTAACACAACAGCAGCTATGGGTAAAGGATTCGCTATCGGATCTGCAGCTCTTACAGCACTTGCACTGTTCGTATCATACGCACAGGCAGTTAAACTTGATTCCATCAGTATCCTTGATTACAAAGTAATCATCGGTATCTTTATCGGTGGTATGCTTACATTCCTGTTCTCCGCATTTACAATGGAGTCAGTATCTAAAGCAGCTTACAAGATGATCGAGGAAGTTAGACGTCAGTTCCGTGAGAAACCGGGCATCATGAAAGGTGAGGAGAAACCGGACTACAAGTCATGTGTAGGAATTTCTACAACAGCAGCTCTTCACGAGATGCTTCTCCCAGGAGTTATGGCAGTAGCAGCTCCATTGGTTGTAGGTATCGTTCTTGGCGTTGAGGCTCTTGGCGGACTTCTTGCAGGAGCTCTTGTAACAGGAGTTCTTATGGCAATCTTCATGTCCAACGCAGGTGGAGCATGGGATAACGCTAAGAAGTACATCGAGACAGGACATCACGGTGGAAAAGGAAGCGAGGCTCACAAAGCAGCCGTTGTTGGTGATACAGTAGGAGATCCGTTCAAGGATACTTCAGGACCGTCAATCAACATCCTGATCAAACTTATGACAGTAGTATCTCTCGTATTCGCACCATTATTCTTATCAATTGGTGGATTACTGTAATACATATTATGAGATTAAAAACGAGACATTGAAAAATGTCTCGTTTTTTTACGCAATTAACAATATCGGTCTCTCTTTTTATGAAGTTGGTTCTCTAATGGAACGATGCTGACATATTCTGCGTTGTTCTCTTCGATGCATGTTCTGGCAGCTTCAATATCATCAGGATGTATCAGAAGCGCCATTCCGCAGGCGGCTTTGCCATCTGTCGCCCGAGGGGCCGGTGCGATACGATTCGGGATATCGTGATCGCACAGAAGCTCGTGGAGCATCATCCCCTGAGTGTGATTATCAAAGAGTATGTAATAGCGGATGTGTTCGTTTTTATCTTCCATTATTTGCTTAACATCTCCACAAATGCACCGATTCTTGTACGGAGCTGTTCAGCATCTGTATCGGTGTAATCTGTTTCCAGAGAGAGAACCGGAATGTTCTTTTCTTTTAATGCTTCAGCAACTGCGCGTTTCTCTGTATCATACAGGCAGCAGAACATGAGGCTGCAGTCGATGACTCCATCTACCTGGTATTCATCTACCATGCGGAGAATGTCATCGATACGTCCGGTGTTCGGTGTAAAGCAAGCACAGTTTGTCTTCATGTAACGTCTGGACAGATTCATGAACTGCTCGTCCAGTGTCTCGGCAGATTCATCCACAAGGTTTTCGAAGTATCTTGTTCCGGTACACATCTCTTCACAGACAACAACAGCGCCGCTTGTCTCAATGATATTGTGTAATTTCCAGTTTGGAACTGCAAGAGGTGTTCCTGTGATCAGGATACGTTTTGTTCCTTCCGGAACGACAGATACACCATCTTTGATGCGCTGCTCCAGTTCGTCAGCCAGGCGGTTACACATCTGGGCACAACGTACCGGATCATCGAAGAAGGAAATCTGAGTCATAAGCAGAGCATCACGTCCGGAGATTGGCAGACATTTTGACTTTCTGCAATCATAAACTCTCTGCATTGCTTTTCGTTTTTCGTTACAGATCTTGATTGCCTCAGCAAGCTTTTCCGGTGTTACTTTGTTACCAGTGAAGTCTTCTACAATTTTTGCAAAATCAGCAATTTCATCTTTCCATTTTACAATATCTTTTTCGCGTTTCATCTGAGGAACGTCCATAATATGCATCGGAACGTCTTTCCCAAGAATTTCATAAGCTTTCTTTTTGCCATCACATGTAGTTTCCCCGACATACATGTCTGCAATACGGAAGAATGGGCAGGTACGTCCAAGTCTTGCACCAACAGAAGCTTTTACAAGCGGACACATATTTTTCGGCAGGACTTTTTCTCCGTCCGGAACCCAGAACTGGGAACCACCACAGAGTCCGGTCACAATACCATCAGCAGCGATGACAACTTCATCTGGTACATATACGCAAAATGTTCCGAATACTTTGCGTCCTTTTTTCTGCTCCTCAATTAATTCAGCCGGGCGGATACCATGTACCTCAGCAATGACCATATCCCAGAAATCCATTGCTTTCGGTCGGTTCTCCTGTGTCATAAATACATCCCCAACTGCTGTTGGAAGAACCTGACAGAGATTGTCATGATTATTGATATCCATTCCAAGGTCTTCCCACATTTTTACATAATCAGCCATGTTATTATTCCTCCTCTTTGACATTGACTCTTTGATTGTTAGAATCAAACATTCATTGCGATTAATCCTATGTGATTATTGTAAGAAATAACGAATAGGTTAGTCAATGCATACGCAAGATTGTGCAAAATAACTATAAATGATGAACTCTTATAGAAAAAATAAATAGGTTAGTTTTGGCTTACATAGCCTTGAAACACAACATTTTTTGTGTTAATATAAAAAACGGAACTTATTTTTGTATTTAATATCGAAGAGAGGTAATAAACGTGACAAAAGTTGACATTATATCTGGATTCCTTGGAGCCGGAAAGACTACATTTATTAAAGAACTGATTGAAAAAGTTTTCGCAGGCGAGAAGCTTGTGCTGATTGAAAATGAATTTGGTGAGATTGGTATTGATGGTGGATTTCTTCAGGATGCAGGAATCGAGATTACTGAAATGAACTCAGGCTGCATCTGCTGTACACTGGTCGGAGATTTTAGTGTAGCACTTAAAAAAGTACTGGATGAGTATCACCCGGATCACGTAATTATTGAGCCATCAGGAGTCGGCAAACTTTCTGATGTTGCAGCAGCGATTGAAAATGTAAAAGAAGATGCAGACATTGAAATAGAAGGAAGAATTACAGTTGTAGATGGCAAGAAAGCGAAAATGTACCTGGACAACTTTGGAGAGTTTTTCGAGAACCAGGTGGAGCATGCATCGACAATCGTAATCAGCAGAACTCAGAATATGACAGACGAGAAGATAGAGGCTTGTGTACATCTTTTAAGAGAGAAGAATGACAAGGCTACAATCATTTCTACACCGTGGGATCAGCTGAGCGGAGACGCAATCCGTCACGCTCTCGAGCACGGTGCAGAGATCGAAGGATTATTTGAGCATCATCACGATCATGACGAGGAGTGCACATGCGGTCATCACCATGAGCATCATCACGACCATGATGAGGAGTGTACATGCGGCCATCACCATGAGCATCATCACGATCATGACGAGGAGTGTGGATGCGGTCATCACCATGAGCATCATCATGACCATGATGAGGAGTGTAGTTGTGGATGCGGCCACCACCATCATCACCATGCGGATGAAGTGTTCACAAGCTGGGGTAAGGAAACTGCGCACAAGTACACAGAGGAAGAGCTGGATTACTTATTGAAAGCATTGTCTGAGACAGATGCTTATGGAACAATCCTTCGTTCCAAAGGAATTATCCAGATGACAGACGGTAAATGGAAGCAGTTTGATCTTGTTCCGCAGGAGTATGAGGTCAGAGATGGAAATGCTGATTATGCAGGACGTATGGTTGTAATTGGAACAGATCTCAAAGAAGACGAACTGGCTAAATTATTCCATGTACAATAGTAAAGATATAAAGGAGCAGCAAAAACAATGATGGAACCAACACCAGTATATATATGTACCGGATTTCTGGACAGTGGAAAGACGTTGCTTGTCAAAGATACTTTGATGGAGCAGGAATGGATCGAACCGGGACTTACACTTCTGATTCTTTGTGAAGAAGGTGAGGAAGAATATTCCAAGGAATATCTGGAAGAAAATGATATGGTGCTTTTAAAGATAGATAAATTTGAGCAGTTAAATGCAGCATTTTTTACAAACTGCGAGAAGAACTATCATCCGGCGCAGGTTGTCATTGAATACAATGGAATGTGGAAGCTGGAAGATTTGTTACAGCTTAAGTACCCACGCAAATGGCAGATTCAGGGAATTTATTCTACTGTTAATGGAACGACACTGGATATGTACCTGAAAAACATGAGAAATATGTTGATGGAGCAGCTTACCGAGTCAGAGCTTATCATTATCAACCGTTGCCCGGAAGGTGTGGATCGTTCCGGATTCAGACGTGCACTTAAGGTACAGAATCCAATGGCACAGTTGATATTTGAAGGAATGGACGGCAAGATCATTCAGCCGACAGCTGAAGACCTGCCATTTGATATTAAGGAAAATCCAATTAAAGTTGAAGATGAAGACTTTGGAATCTGGTATGTAGATGCATATGATCATCCAGACCAGTATATGGATAAAGAGATTGAGTTTGTCGCACAGGCATTTCGTCCGAAAGGAATGAAGAATGATATGTTCGTTCCTGTCAGAAAAATTATGACCTGCTGTGCAGATGATGTCCGTCTGTATGGATATCCGTGTAAGATTCCAAAAGTTACAAATATCCAGATGCAGAAATGGTATCGTGTTCGTGTAAGATATTCCTTTGAGCCGACAGAGCCATTTGCACCAGAGCAGCCGGTACTGTATCTGATGCACATTGAACCGGCCGAGGCACCGGAACAGGATTATGTATATCTTGGATAAATGTATTACACAATCTGCTTGACAAAGCATGTCAAATCAGTTAGCATAACAGCAGGTAAAGAAAATATAACCAATATGCAAAGGCAATGAAGGGAAGAAGTAGTGGTGGATACACCCGTACAGAGAGCAGCCGGCAGGTGAGAGGCGCACGAAGGAAGAGACTACGAATACATCCCAAAGCTGCACACCGAAATCCAGAACCATGCAGAATGAGGAGACGTACAATCAAAAAGAACGTAAGAGAAATGTATTCTGAGGCAGGGACGAGTAGGCTGTGACGAGAAGCACCCGTTAACGTGCTTAAGCTGTGAATGCGGCTTAATGAGGCTGGCAGGCGTAAGCTGTCAGTAAAATAAGGTGGTACCACGATATATGTCGTCCTTGTCCGGTAGCGGACAAGGACGTTTTTATATAATAGGAAATTGCATTTCCTATTATATAAAAAAGCCTCCGGCAGGATGCGCACTCGCGCGAATAAGAACCAACATATCGTCCTTATAAAAATATGAATGAGATAAAGGAGAGAAAATCATGGGAATTTATGAAGAGTTACAGGCGAGAGGTCTGATCGCTCAGGTAACAGATGAAGAAAGAATCAGAGATTTAGTAAACAATGGAAAAGCAACATTTTATATTGGATTTGATCCGACGGCGGACAGTCTTCACGTAGGACATTTTATGGCACTGTGTCTGATGAAGCGTCTGCAGGAAGCAGGCAATAAACCAATTGCTCTGATCGGTGGGGGAACAGGATACATCGGAGATCCATCTGGAAGAACAGATATGAGAAGTATGATGACTCCAGAGCAGATCCAGCATAACTGTGATTGCTTTAAAAAGCAGATGAGCCGTTTCATCGATTTCTCAGATGGAAAAGCACTTATGGTTAATAATGCAGACTGGCTTCTTGGGCTGAACTATATAGAAGTCCTTCGCGAAATTGGTCCGCATTTTTCTGTAAACCGTATGCTGACAGCAGAGTGTTACAAGCAGAGAATGGAAAAAGGACTTAGCTTCCTCGAGTTCAACTACATGATCATGCAGGCGTACGATTTCTATGAGTTGTTCCAAAAATACGGCTGTAATCTGGAATTTGGCGGAGATGATCAGTGGAGCAATATGCTTGCAGGTACAGAGTTGATTCGTCGTAAACTTGGAAAAGATGCTTCTGCTATGACAATTACACTGCTTCTGAACTCCGAAGGAAAGAAGATGGGCAAAACACAGAGCGGTGCGGTATGGCTTGATCCAAACAAGACTTCCCCATTTGAGTTTTACCAGTATTGGAGAAATGTAGGAGATGCTGACGTTCTCAAATGTATCCGTATGCTGACATTCCTTCCGTTAGAAGAGATTGACGCAATGGATAAATGGGAAGGAGCAGAGCTTAACAAAGCGAAAGAAATCCTTGCATTTGAGCTGACAAGTCTTGTTCATGGTGAAGAAGAGGCTAAAAAAGCACAGGAGGCTGCAAAGGCATTATTTAGTACAGGTGCTGCGGCAGATATGCCTAAGACAGAACTTACAGAGGCTGATCTTACAGATGGCAATATTGATATTATGACACTGCTTGTAAAATGCGGCCTGACAGCTTCCAAATCTGAAGCACGCCGTGCAGTACAGCAAGGTGGAGTGTCTGTAGATGGAGAGAAAATCACAGATATTGCCCACACATTTGCCGGAGAAGATTTTGGCGGAGAAGGAATCGTTCTGAAAAAAGGAAAGAAAAATTTCCGCAAGGTCATTGTAAAATAAAATATAATTATATAAAATGATGTTGGGGACTTTTGCCCCAACATTATAAAGGTAAATATTATCATAAGTAGAGGGTGGAACCTATGAAGTGTCCAAGATGTGACAAAACGATTAACGATGGAGAATCTTACTGCCCACATTGTGGGTACAAACTGGAAAAAAAGAAATCAAGGACATGGATCATGATAGGCGGCGTTGTGCTGGCTGGAGTTGTGCTTGGCTCTGTTGTTGCACAGACCGGTTACCATGCGTTCGAAAAACAGGTCAGTGAGACGCAAGGTGAGCTGACTGCAGATCCGAAAGATGCACTGCCGGATCAGAAGACAATAGAGGCAAATAAGAAGAAAAACGAGACAGAACGAAAGCAGGAAGAACAGCAGGAACAGGAAGATGAAAAAGAAGATGAGATTACAATTTCTGTAGACGAAGCAACTCCTGTGGATCTTGATTCTTATGTACAGATTCAGCCTGTATCTTCCAAGGCGAGTTCAGAACTTGATGATAACACAGCCGAGAAAGCAATTGACGGTCAGGAAGTGACGTCGTGGCAGGAAGATGTAGCAGGATACGGACATGGTGAAAATCTTACACTTAAATTTGAAAAAACATATACGGTAAAGTATCTTGCACTGAAACTTGGAAGCTGGAAAGATGATGCTGCGTATGAGCAAAATAACAGACCGAAAGAACTGGATATTCAGACCGACCATTTAATTCGGAAAGTTACATTTTCAGATGAAAAAAAAGAATACTGGGTCACATTTTCAGATACATGTAAAACTTCTGAAATTAAGCTGATTATTGAGCAGGTATACAGAGGTCTCAAGACGAGCTGGAATGACACTTGTATTGCAGAAGTGCAGGTTTATGGAACTGAAGAATAAAAGGAGTGAATGAAATATGGCATTTCATGAAGTACCAATTGAAAGTCTTGAATTTAACCCATTTAAGAAGATAAGTAAACAGTGGATGCTGATTACAGCAGGAGATGAGAAGAAGTCAAACACGATGACAGCAAGCTGGGGAGGTCTTGGGATTATGTGGGGAAAGAATGTTGCAACCGCATACATCCGCCCAAACCGTTATACAAAAGAATTTGTAGATCAGACGGATCACTTTACGTTATCATTTCTCCCGGAGGAGGAGCGTAAAGCGCTGAACTACTGTGGAACAGTCAGTGGACGTGATGTGGAGGATAAGTGGGCGGCAGCTGGACTTCATCCTTATCCGGTCGACGGAACAACAGGAGTGGAAGAAGCAGAGATGATTTTTGTATGTAAGAAGTTATATCATCAGGAAATGAAACCAGAGTGCTTTGATGCACCGGAAAACGATGAGAGATGGTATCCGGAGAAAGATTACCACATAATGTACATGGCAGAAATCGAGAAAGTACTGGTGAAATAATGAAAGTTTCAACAAAAGGAAGGTATGCACTTCGGATCATGATCGATCTTGCAGAGCATAACACAGGTGAATATATTCGCTTAAAAGATATTTCAAAGCGACAGGGGATTACATTGAAATATATGGAGCAGATCATGCCGATTCTCACGAAATCAGGATATGTAAAGAGCTTTCGTGGAAATAACGGTGGTTATATGCTGGCAAAAAAACCAGAAGAATATACAGCTGGAGAGATTTTACGGGCAGCAGAAGGCAGTCTGGCTCCGGTAAGCTGCATTGAAGATGAGCCAAATGCATGCGGACATTATGAACAGTGTAGGACAGTGAAGTTTTGGGAAGGTCTTTGGGATGTGATCATAGAGTACACGGATCGATTTACTCTTGCAGATCTGATGAAAAATGAAGACATTGAAAACCCAATATGCAAAGAAGGCTAAAACGTAAGACAGGAGTGTAAGATATGACACTGACACAGTTAAGATACGTGATTACAATTGCAGATACCGGGTCTATGAATGAGGCATCAAAAGCACTTTTTATCTCGCAGCCAAGTTTGTCGCAGGCGGTCAAAGAGCTGGAGACAGAGATTGGAGTAGAGTTATTCAAGCGAAGCAACCGAGGGGTGTCGGTTACCCAGGAAGGAATCGAATTTCTGGGATACGCAAGACAAGTTGTAGAACAATATGAACTGATTGAGTCTCATTATATCGAACGTAAAAATGTAAAGAAAAAATTCGGAGTGTCTATGCAGCATTATACATTTGCAGTTAATGCATTTGTGGAAATGGTCAGACAGTTTGGCATGGATGAGTACGAGTTTGCGGTCCGTGAGACGAAAACATATGAAGTCATTGAAGATGTAAAGGAATTTCGCAGCGAGATAGGAATTATTTATATCAATGATTTTAATCAGAAGGTATTGACGAAGATGATTAAGGAGTCTGATCTGGAATTTCATCCAATTTTGGACTGTGGTGTCTATGTTTATCTTTGGAAAGGGCATCCTCTTGCAAATAAGGAAGAGATTTCCATAGAAGAACTGGAAGAATACCCGTGTCTTGCATTTGAGCAGGGGAATTATAATTCGTTCTATTTTGCAGAGGAAGTGTTAAGTACTTACGAATACAAGCGCCTGATCCGGGCGAATGACCGGGCGACCCTTTTAAATCTCATGGTAGGGTTGAATGCATACACACTTTGCTGTGGCATTATATGTGAGGGACTCAACGGTGAAGATTACTGTGCAGTGAAGCTGAAATCCAATGAGCATATGACGATTGGTTATCTGAAGCGAAAGGGTGTGGCGCTTAGTCCTTTGGGACAGAAATATCTGGAAGAAATCCGAAAATACAAAGCTATGGGCATGGATATCCGTGGCGTGGAAGATATAAAAGCGGATCAAAAGCAGAGCTAGAAGTGAAAATGAAAATATGAGAAAGATACAGGAAGCTGACTATAGGAATTACTTATAGCCGGCTTTCTTTTTTACATATTAGACAGGTAGGAATTGTCATGCTATTATATACCTATCAAACAGATAGGAAATGTGTTTGATAGAAACAATGAAAATAGCAGAGCAATCTGCAAAAAACATACCCAAAAAACAAGTGAGATTGTTGGCAAGGTGAATAGAGATTCAGTAGAAGAAAAGGAGATAGGGATTATGAGTGAAAAAATTACAAGAGAGAACAGAAAATTTAAATTTGAGACATTGCAGTTACATGTAGGACAGGAGCAGCCGGACCCGGTTACAGATGCAAGAGCAGTTCCGATTTACCAGACATCATCTTATGTATTCCGCAACAGCGATCATGCAGCAGCAAGATTTGGTCTGGCAGATGCTGGTAACATTTACGGACGTCTGACAAACCCGACAGAAGATGTATTCGAAAAGAGAATCGCAGCACTGGAAGGTGGAGTTGCAGCACTTGCAGTTGCTTCCGGAGCTGCCGCAATTTCATACACAATCGAGAACCTGGCACAGAACGGTGATCACATCGTAGCGGCTAAAAACATTTATGGTGGATCCTTCAACTTATTAGAGCACACACTTCCACAGTATGGAATCACAACAACATTTGTTGACATTTTTAATGAGGAAGAGGTTGAGGCAGCATTCCAGGAAAATACAAAAGCATTATTCATTGAGACACTTGGAAATCCGAACTCAGATGTAGTAGATGTAGAAAAATATGCAAAAATTGCACATGCACATAAAGTACCGTTGGTAGTAGACAACACATTTGCAACACCTTATCTTGTAAGGCCAATCGAGTACGGTGCTGACATCGTTGTACATTCCGCAACAAAATTCATCGGTGGACACGGAACAACAATCGGTGGAGTCATTGTAGACGGAGGAAAATTTGACTGGGAAGCATCGGGAAAATTCCCTTCACTGACAGAACCAAACCCAAGTTATCACGGAATCAGCTTCACAAAAGCAGTTGGAGCCGCAGCATTTGTTACAAAGATCCGTGCAATCCTGCTTCGTGATACAGGTGCAACAATTTCACCATTCCATTCATTCCTGTTCTTACAGGGACTTGAGACACTTTCACTTCGTGTAGAGCGTCATGTACAGAATGCACTGAAAGTTGTAGAATACTTGAACAACCATCCACAGGTAGAGCATGTAAATCACCCATCTGTATCCACAGATCCAGAGCAGCAGGAACTTTACAAGAAATACTTCCCGAACGGTGGAGGCTCTATCTTCACATTCGAAATCAAAGGAGATGCACAGAAAGCAAAAGACTTTATCGATAATTTGGAGCTCTTCTCACTCCTTGCAAATGTAGCCGATGTTAAATCACTTGTAATCCATCCGGCAACAACAACACATAGCCAGTGCACGGAAGAAGAACTGTTAGACCAGGGAATCAAACCAAACACTATCAGACTTTCTATCGGTACTGAAAATATTGACGACATTATCCAAGACCTTGATGAAGCATTCAAGGCAGTAAAATAACCCTATCTCATATGAATTGGGGACGTAGCTAATCAATGATTGACTACGTCCCCAATTCAATTTTACGCAGGGCAGAACTTATTAAAATTTCAAGTACATCGTACTATATGGTGGAATTTCTAATTTTCCGTCCATATGAATTTCTGTATCACTGATCAGGTCATGGACCGTTCCATTCAATTCCTGATGCCATGCGGTATAGGGTGAGTCAGATGCATTGACAGTGACCAGTATACGTTCTTTTTCTGAACAACGCTCGAATATGAGTTGATGATTCTGGATCACTACATTTCGGTAAGAGCCATTGCAGAGTGCATCACTGTTTTGACGGATCTGGATTAATTTTTTAATGAATTTTGTGAGCTCATTTGGTTTTGGTGCATCAAAACATGGGCGAAGTGCATAATCATTGTCTGGTGCTTTCTCGCCTTTTTCGCCCCATTCACTTCCATAATAAAGGCATGGTATGCCTGGCATACCAAGAAGCAGACCGTATGCCAGCGGAATATGTGCCGGGTTAGTCAGGATGCTGGCGAGTCTTGTTACATCGTGGTTGTCAGCAAAAGTCATAAGATGCTTTCCGCGGTAAATGCACCAATCCTCTGGTCCAAACTGTCGATTCAGGGAATGTGCGATTTCAAAAAGATTCATGCAATTGAAGCTGGAATAAAGTCCTTTATAACATTCGTAATTCGTGCAACTGTGAAGCATTTCATCATTGACAATCTGGTTATAATCTCCGAAAAGAACTTCTCCAATCAAGGCAAAATCGGGCTTTAATTCCTGAGTGAACTGTCGCAGACGTTTCATAAATTCGCGGTCCAGGCAGTATGCAACATCAAGCCTGAGTCCATCGATGTCAAAAGTATCAATCCAGAAGCGGACACAGTCCAAAAGATAATCGACCACTGTCGGATTTTGGAGATTTAATTTGACCAGTTCAAAATGTCCTTCCCATCCTTCATACCAGAACCCATCGTTATAACAACTGTTACCATCAAAACTAATGTGGAACCAATCCTTATATGGAGAGTCCCATTTCTTTTCCTGGACATCACGAAATGCCCAAAAGCCACGGCCGACATGATTAAACACACCGTCCAGTACAATCTTGATATCGTGATCATGCAAATCCTTGCAGACATCTGAAAAATCTTCGTTCGTGCCAAGCCGGCAGTCGATTTTTCGAAAATCTCTTGTGTCATATCCATGATTGTCGGAATCAAAGATTGGATTTAATAAAATGGAATCTACACCGAGGTCTTTTAGATAATCGGACCACTCCATGATCTTGCGGATGCGGGGAATCGTTACACCATCATTGTGCACCGGAGCACCACAGAACCCAATCGGATAAATTTGATAAAATACACTGTTATAAGTCCACATAACTATGCCTTCTTTCTTTATGTAATATTATTTCTTTTTTATAGTAATTTGGAACCAGATAAATAGAATCAAGCCCTTTAAAATAGAAGTGATGGAAATGCTCCACCAGATTCCGCTAAGTGCCAGTGGCGTTGCAGTCAGTGCAAGTGCCATCGGGATTCGAAGCAGATTCAAAGTAATTCCGGTAATGGAAGGCGGCAGTGTCCTGCCATAACCACAAAATGCACCGGAGGTTGTAATCTCCAGGCTGGTAAATAATTGAGAAAAACCAAGGATCATCAAGTAGCTGATTCCCATCGGAATAACATCAGGTTCTGTGATGAAAATCTTAAAAATCGGAGTCGGAAAGCATACCAAAAGTATGGTGCAGAAAAGACCCCACGGAAGTACGATTTTCAGAGCGGACCGATATCCGGCATGGATTCTGTCTTCTTTTCCGGCACCGTGATTCTGAGCAATAAAGGAATTGACGGCAGAGGCAAAACCATCTGAAGTCATCCAGGAAATCGATTCAATCTGCGCGCCGACTTTTTGTACGGCAACTGCAGCATCACCATATCCGGCAACCAGTCTTGCTATGGTCATGGAAATGCCAGTAAATACAAGACTCTGCAGACAGGAAGGAAGCCCGAGCCGGAAAATTTCTGAAGCTTTCTTAGAATCTGGAGCTTGCAGTAAATGAATATGGTGAAACAGAATCTGGTCTTGGCTTGCAAAAAATAAAAAAAGTAGTGTAACAACCATTTGTGCAATGATCGTCGCAATGGCTGCTCCCGTAACTTTTAATGCAGGAAATGGACCGATCCCGAAAATCAGAAGCGGATCCAGAATGATGTTGATAACAAGTCCTACGCTGGTAGAAAGAAAGGCGGGATGACTATTTCCGATAGCAGTAAACAGTCCGGTAAATATCTGATTTAAGAATGAAAATATTACAAGCCCACATGTAATCATCAGGTAGCTGACAGCATCATTTATAACCGATGTGCTTGTCAAGTGAAAGAAAGCAATCAAAGGTTTGGAAAAAATCGTACATACCAGTCCATACAAAACGCCGAGAAGAAGTGTCATCTGAAATGTAGTGGCGGCATAACGCCCCGCAGAGTCTGTGCGTCCGGCACCAACTGCATGACCAACGTGAACCTGACCTCCCATTCTTGCTAAAGTAACAAGTCCGTTAGAAAGCCACATATACATGCCGGCAGCGCCGACAGAAGCGACGGCGGAACTTCCCAGGCGTCCGATCCAGATCATGTCGATCATATTATAAGCCATCTGAATCAGCGAAGTTGCCATGATAGGAAGAGCTAGTTTGGTAAGTGAAGATAAAATGGGACCATTTATCAGGTCAATTTTCTTTTGCATATCAATAATTCCCCCAAGAAAAAATAGCAATGACATTGCCGCAAAAAAATAATTCTTGCATCATAATTGGGGCTTTTGACCCCAACATCATTTTATCAATCATAAGTTATGATATTGAGTCAAAACCTCTCAACTATGATACCATGAATGCGAAAAGAAAGATATAGAAGTAATAGAAAGAAATATCAGAAAATAAAGAAAAAGATAGAATCAGAGACTGAAAACATGAGAAAAGAGGTGCAAAAAAAGTTCGGAAAAAGTTCGGAAAAAGTATTGAAAATGGTTGACACACACGGGTCAGTATAATATAATATGACAGTATGGCAAAAGAAGAAACAGCATGAGGCCAAAGCCCCGGAATCATGTTGATTTCGATAGAGAAGCAAAAAAAATAAACGTTAAAGAATTACAGGAGGGAATTCCATGAAGACTTATATGGCTAATCCAGATAAGATTGAAAGAAAATGGTATGTAGTTGACGCTACAGGATATACATTAGGACGCCTTGCATCAGAAGTTGCTAAGGTTTTAAGAGGTAAGAACAAACCTCAGTTCACACCACACGTTGACACAGGTGATTATGTAATCGTTGTTAACGCTGAGAAGATTAAGGTAACAGGTAAGAAGATGAACCAGAAGATTTATTACAATCACTCTGAGTATGTAGGAGGAATGAAAGAGACTACATTAGCAGAGATGATGGCTAAGAAACCAGAGAAGGTTATCGAACTCGCAGTTAAAGGAATGCTTCCAAAAGGACCTTTAGGAAGATCTATGATTAAGAAGCTTCATGTATATGCTGGACCGGATCATGAGCAGCAGGCTCAGAAGCCAGTTGAGCTTACATTTTAAGGAAAGGTTGAAAGGAGGACATTACAGTGGCTAAAGCAAAATTCTACGGAACAGGAAGAAGAAAAAAATCAGTTGCAAGAGTTTACCTTGTACCAGGAACAGGTAATATTACAATCAATAAAAGAGATATCGATGAGTATCTCGGACTTGAGACATTAAAAGTTGTTGTTCGTCAGCCATTAGTTGCTACAGAGACAGCAGACAAATTTGATGTAATCGTTAACGTAAAAGGTGGCGGATACACAGGACAGGCTGGAGCAATCCGTCATGGTATCGCCAGAGCACTTCTTGAGGCAGATTCTGAGTACAGACCAGTTCTTAAGAAAGCTGGATACCTTACACGTGACCCACGTATGAAAGAGCGTAAGAAATACGGTCTCAAATCCGCTCGTCGCGCACCACAGTTCAGCAAGCGTTAATTTTTCTATCAAGAGAACTTACAAAAGAGAAGACAACAAACCCCGAAAAATCAAGATTTTTCGGGGTTTTCTTTATATTCCGATGAATCCATCAGGCACCACAAAAAAATCTGACGGTAGCTAACAGGTAACTGACAGGTAACTAACACGAAAAATACTGTCTTGTGTAAGACAGTGCAAGTCTTGCGTAAGACACATTTTTGCAAATCAGAATAACTGTCACATACACATTTGAATCTTTGATTTTCCACAGGGTCACAATTTCCTTTTTTGAGAGTGGTTTGCGGTTGTAGGAGTTCGGATTGCCCGCCTTGCTTATATCCACATATCAAACCATATCTCTCTTGCATTGATTAAGAAAGACACACCGAAAGAGGAGTTGATTGAATATCTTACAAAATTGATTAAATAGTACATAACGGTATTCGTTCCATCTGTTTTTCAGCTAGGCGCATTTCATCAAATTTCACCTTATTACAGTCACTTTCCAGTATCATACGATTCATTACATCATAAATAAAACCTAACTGGCTGCACTGGGAACCTTATCCATGCTGGATAGCCAGTTTATAATACACTTCCCAGGAAAGCAGGGCGATAGATGAAGCTTATCCGCTCCGGTGCAAAGGTAAGAGTTACAAATTATTTTTTATAATTCAAAATCGCTACAATGGGCAAGGTCATAAAATTACCATGAATTCTTGGTATGTACTCATAAGCGTCCCCCTTTTCTGACAGGAATCGTACGGAGTGAACAGTAACCTGAGAAGTGCAATCAGCATAGAGTGTAAATATTATACAAAAATGATAAAAATAAATGGAAATACATAGAAGTAATGGTTGAAATGACTAAGATATGATAGAATAATAGAAAACAAAAAAGCCGTTGCACACGACTTTTTTTATGCCGCACCATGCGGCGCCAGACGGCGGTTTCGGGTTTCCCCTTATTTGAACTCGTCTTGTTAATACATGATTACCATAGCATTAGAAATTATAAATGTCAATATATTTTGGAGGCTTTTTTATGAATTCTGATAAAAGAGAAGATTATTATGTGGGATTAGATATGGGTACAGGATCACTGGGTGGTGCTGTTACGGATACACAGTATCATCTGTTGAAAGTAAAAGGAAAAGATTTTTGGTTTGTAAGGGAATATGAAACTGCAAAATCCCAATTAGACAGAAGAACCCATCGAATCGCAAAAAGAAGGTTACAGCGTCATAAGGCAAGAATCGGATTGATCCGGTCATATTTTGCAGAGGATATACTGAAACATGATCCACTGTTTTATATTCGACAGGATAACAGCAAGTATTATCATGAAGATAAAGATGTCAGACTGACCACAAAAGATAGCATTTTTGCAGATCCTGGTTATGGAGACAAAGAATACCTCGATGACAAAGAATACCCTACGATTTTTCATCTGCGGCAGGCACTTTTAAGAGATCAAATAAAAGACGAAGAAAGATATTCACGCTTCCTGTATCTGGCGATTATCAACATGTTCGAACATCGTGGACACTTTCTTTTGAATACAGAATCCAGTGATCTGAATGCAGATATGATAAAAGATGTAGGTGAACTGGTAATGAATGCTATCTGTGGTGTTTCAGAATATGGCTCGGTTACCTATAAGGAAATCATAGAAATTCTGGAAGATAAGAATATTTCAAGGACTGCTAAGAAGGATCAGATAGCATCTAAAATCGATATCAAAAAATCGGAGAAAGCACAGATGGAACGGATCAAATGCCTGTGCGGTATGGAAGCAGATGCCAGAGTCATGTTTGAAATCGAGGCGGATGAAAAGATTAAGATTGCATTTCAGCAGGCTGCTTTTGAAGATGAGAAAGAAGAAATCGAAGCTGTGATTGGAGAAGACCGCTATCTGATCATAGAAAATATGAAACAACTCTATGATTACAGTCAGCTGCAGTCTGTATTGAATGGATTCGATTATCTCTCAGACGCCAGAGTGCAGATGTACGAAAAACATAAAGAAGATCTGCATCTTTTGAAAAAGGTGTATAGAAAAAATCTGGATCGGGAAATATATGATAGGATGTTCCGCTCCGGAGAAGAGGGAAGTTATTGTGCGTATTCCAATTCCACGAATTCAGTGGATTCTCTGGCAGAAGCGAAAAAGTACAGAAGAAATATGAAAAAAAGAAGCCAGAAAGATCTCTATGACAGGATCAAGAAAGATCTGAAAGAGGTTCATGACGCGGATGCAGATGCTATTCGCAAAGAGATGGAATTAGAACGTTTTCTGCCCAAACAGATTACTGGTGCAAATGGAATCATTCCAAACCAGGTACATCGAAAAGAATTAAAGAAAATTCTTGAAAACGCAGAACACCATCTCGATTTTCTGAAAGAAAAAGATGAAAGTGGATATACGGTATCTGAACGGATCCTGATGCTGTTTTCCAGTAACATTCCATACTATGTCGGACCTGTAGGCAGCGGATCAAAAACAGGATGGGCAAAGATACAGGAATCAGGACAGGTATTACCTTGGAATATGGAACAGAAGATTGATATAGAACAGACTTCAGAACGTTTTATCACGAATCTTATCCGGGAATGTACGTACCTTTCCGGAGAAAAAGTCTTGCCAAAGCAGTCTTTATTATATGAGAGCTATTGCGTTCTCAATGAAATTAATAATTTACGCATTCATGGAAAACGAATCGTACCGGAATTAAAACAGGATATCTACAAGGAAGTATTCCAGGGATTCAGACTGGGAAAGAAAGTTACGAAAAAGAATATTTGCACATATTTGATAAACAGAGGACTGATTACGGAAGAATCTGAAGTTTCAGGTATTGACAAAGAGATCAATGCGTATCTGCCATCTTATGGAAAAATGTATGGCGTTTTTGGAGAACGTCTGAGAGAAGAAGCAGTTCAAGAGATAGCAGAAAAAATTATTTATTACGGAACTATCTATGGGGATGCCAAGTCGATGTTCCGAAAAAAACTGAATCAGTATGTTTCTGACGGATGGATGACAGAATACCAGGCAAAGCGGATTTCAGGTTATAAATTTAAGGACTGGGCAAGACTTTCTAGAAGTATGTTATGCCTGAGCGGATGTGATAAAAGTACAGGTGAGAAAATTTCTCTGATCCGGGCCATGTGGGAATATAATCTGAATTTTATGGAGTTGATCTATAGAGAAGATTTTACTTTTCAAAAAGAACTGGAAGAGAGAAGAAAAGCGTTAGGAAAAACCTTGCAGGAATTTCAATTTGAAGATCTGGACGAGTACTATTACAGTGCACCTGTGAAACGTATGATCTGGCAGGCTGTTCAGGCATTAAAAGAAATTACGCAGATCATGGGACATAATCCAAAACGTATCTTTATTGAGATGACTAGAACAGAGGAAGAAAAAGGAGAACAGGGAAGAAAGAATTCAAGAGAAAAACGTCTGTTAAAAATGTATGAAAGCATCAGGGACGAAAGAAACTGGGCGGCAGAAATAAAAAATGCAAATGCATCCGGAAAATTAAACAGTAAAAAATTGTATCTTTATTATTTGCAGATGGGAAGGGATGTATATACGGGAGAACCCATTGATATTGAAGATCTATTTGATGATAGCAGATATGACATCGATCATATTTATCCAAGAAGCTTGACGAATGACAACAATATTGAAAATAATCTTGTTCTGGTGTCAAAAACAATCAACCAGAACGAGAAAAAGAATGATTATCCGGTGCCGGAAAAGATCAGAAGGAATAAAAAAGTCCGGAATCTGTGGCATACACTTCATAAAATGGGATTTATGAATGATGAAAAATACAATCGCCTGACATCCACGGAACGTCTGTCAGAAGATCAGCTTGCCGGATTTATCGCAAGACAGTTAGTAGAAACTGCACAGGGAGCAAAAGGAATCGCAGAGCTTATGAAGGCGATGCTGCCGGGAACGGATATTGTATATGCGAAGGCAAGAAATGTATCTGACTTCAGAAAAGAATACAAGATGCTAAAAAGCAGGCTGGTCAATGATTATCACCATGCACAGGATGCGTATCTGAATATTGTCGTAGGAAATGTTTATTTTATGAAATTCACCAGAAATCCTATGAATTTTGTAAAGACAGAAGCAAGACGTGATGGCAGAAACTATGATTATAATCTTTATAAAATGTACAGTAAAGATATCATAAGAAATGGAGAAAAAGCCTGGATCGCAACAAGCGAACAGGGACCGGGAACGATTCGTCTGGTAAAGGAAACGATGGGAAGGAATACGCCGATCATTACAAGACAGGCATTTGAACAGAGGGGAGAATTGTTTAATCTTCAGCCGGTTGGAAAGTATTCTGCTAAGAAGGATAATTATGTTCCACTAAAAATAAATGATGAAAAAATGCAGGACGTAAGCAAATATGGCGGTTACACTTCTCTGAATCCTTCATATTTTATCTTCATAGAACATGGACCGGAAAAAAAGAGAAAGAAATGTTTCGAAGTGATACATAGCTATTATGCTGCTCAGATAAAAACGGAAAAGGATTTGATTGATTTTCTGCTACAGAAAGGATATAAAAATCCAAGAGTGATAAATGCCAGGATAAAAAAGAATGCACTCATAAAATACAATGGATATTTCTTATACATTATTGGAATGGATGCAAGAAAAAATATTGAATTTTCCAATGCAACGGCAATGTGCCTGAAGAATAAATATATACAATATGTTTGCAAGCTGGAAAAAATGAATAAGGCGATTTTGTTATCAGAAAAACAGAAAACAAATTTACACTGGGATGAAAAAATCACCTGTGAAAGTAATCTGGAACTGTACAGAGAACTTACAGAAAAACATCTGCATTCCATCTATCAAAGACATCCAAGAAGCATAGGAAAGTGTCTTGCAGATGGAGAAGGAGCATTTAAGCTTCTTGATATCGAAGAACAGGTGAAGATTATATGTGATATCGTTCAGTATACATCCTTTCAGAGAGGAGTCTTCTCATTGAAAGTTCTTGGAGGACCAAAAGAGGTAGGAAGAATCCGAATATCCGGAAATATGACAGAGGCAAAAGAATGTAAACTTGTAAATTATTCGATTACCGGTATGTATAAAACAGAAATGGATTTACTGAAAAAATAAGAGGGAGGGATAAGTATGAGCTGGCGGACGGTGATCATATCCAGCGCGGCGAAGCTGGATTACCAGATGGGATATCTGGTGATCCGAAAAGATGATGTGACAAAGATTCATCTTTCGGAAATTGAAACAGTAATGATAGAATCCACATCGGTGTCACTGACCGTGGCCCTCTTATGTGAACTGACAAAGAAAAAGATCAAAGTGATTTTCTGTGATGAAAAGAGAAATCCTTCGTCAGAACTCATCAGTTACTACGGAGCGCATGATACCTCATTAAAAGTCAGGAATCAGATTGCATGGACCGATGATATAAAAAAACATGTATGGACAGAAATTGTGGCGGAGAAAATACGGAAACAGGCGTTGCATCTGCAGCATTGGAAATGCGAGGAAGCAGATCTGCTTTATCGGTATATCAACGAAATAGAATTTGGGGATGTTACGAATCGGGAAGGGCATGCGGCGAAAGTTTACTTTAATGCTTTATTTGGTATAGATTTTACCAGAAGTGCGGAAAATGTTACGAATGCTGCGCTGAATTATGGTTATTCACTGCTGTTGTCAACATTTAATCGCTGCGTGGTGGCCAATGGGTATATCACACAGCTGGGGCTTTTCCATGATAATGTATTTAATCAGTTCAATCTGGCCTGTGATCTGATGGAACCGTTTCGCCCGCTTGTGGATCTGAAAGTGAAAAAGATGACCTTCCCATTTTTTGAAAAGGAAGAAAAACATGAGATGGTTTCGTTACTAAAAGAAGAAGTAACAATCGGTAACCGAAACGAATATCTGACGAATGCGATAAAAATATATACCAGGAGTGTCTTTGATGCATTAAATGATAACGATGTATCGCAGATAAAATTTTATAGGACAAATGAGTTATAGATATATGAGAGTAATGGTATTTTTTGATCTTCCGGTTATCACCAGTGCAAACCGAAAAGATTACAGGGATTTTCACAAGTATCTGATAAAGACAGGATTTCTGATGATGCAGGAATCGGTGTACTGTAGGCTGGCACAAAATTCCACAATGGCAGATGCAATTGTGGAAAATATCAGGAAAAATAAGCCTGCGGATGGACTGGTACAGGTGCTGAAGATAACGGAGAAGCAATTTGGAAAAATGGAATTTATTGTTGGAACGAAAAAAAGCGAAATTCTCGACACAGACGAAAGAGTGGTGATCATATGAAACTTGTGAATCCCAGATTAGGATTAGAAGTGGAGTTATCCGAAAATCAGGTTTTGAACATAACTGTTGAATCACCGGTAAAATTTTCAGAGGTTGTATATCATATTTGCAGACAGGCAGGAGGAGAAGAAGGAGAATTCATCCTTTCGGATATTGAAAAGGAACTGTCTATGGAAAAAAGGACGGTAGTGGTTAATAATCCGTTGACGGTTAATTGTGAGGAAAAAAGGATTCTATCTCAGCTTTATAAAAATCTTTCAGAAAAAATATTGGAAGATCATTTTGAAGAATTTGCGACTGTGAATCAGAAGGTTATCCAGTTTATGGATAAGGTTACGAGTTCTTCCGAATATAATTTGACATATGATGTTGATTTTCAGGCAGCAGGTCTGATAAAATATTGTAATGTACATATGGATTCCTGTTATGATAATCTGACTGAAAAGTTTATAGACTATCTGAGAACCATGAAGCAGATCTGTAATGTTGATATTGTTTTTGTGTTGAATCTGAAGCAATATTTCAGTACCGAGGATCTGAGAGAAATCTATAAACACTGTTTTTATACGAAGATGTATCTGATTAATCTGGAAGGAGTAAAATCAGACTCCATCGAAAGTGACAGATATATTATTATAGATAAAGATCTTTGTGTGCTGGACCTTGTGTATTAACAACCTTCTATCGTAAGAAGATAACGACTCGGCGAGAACCGGATTTGAGGTTTGAGGTCTTGTTAATACGGAAGGAATTCAAACGGGAAGACGAAGACTAAGCCGAGCGAGGTCGTTTGAGAGTCTTGTTAATACGGAAGGAATTCAAACTAATACCATTTTTATTACTTCCTTGTGTATGTTTGAGAGTCTTGTTAATACGGAAGGAATTCAAACGAATTATGGACTATCAAATGATTAGAAAAGGTTTGAGAGTCTTGTTAATACGGAAGGAATTCAAACAGAAAGCCTATGAGGATTCAACAAAGGCGAGTTTGAGAGTCTTGTTAATACGGAAGGAATTCAAACGACATCAGAGGACTGCAAGCGGAAGCTAACGTTTGAGAGTCTTGTTAATACGGAAGGAATTCAAACATACCGTATATCCAGTATGGCTTGTAAAAGGTTTGAGAGTCTTGTTAATACGGAAGGAATTCAAACTGATGTTGAAAATTATTACAAAACAGGGTTGTTTGAGAGTCTTGTTAATACGGAAGGAATTCAAACTACAGATGCAAAATTATGGCTTGTAGCAAGGTTTGAGAGTCTTGTTAATACGGAAGGAATTCAAACGTATCATGGGAATTATTGGTATATTCGCCCGTTTGAGAGTCTTGTTAATACGGAAGGAATTCAAACGAAAGTGTGATTGTAGAGTAATGTAGCAGGGTTTGAGAGTCTTGTTAATACGGAAGGAATTCAAACGCTTACATGGAAAATGAATATGCGACCTACGTTTGAGAGTCTTGTTAATACGGAAGGAATTCAAACTCTTCGGATATGCGAGCCACCCTGAGCCAGTTTGAGAGTCTTGTTAATACGGAAGGAATTCAAACTGTTTGCCGGATTAATTGTCTGTGGAAAATGTTTGAGAGTCTTGTTAATACGGAAGGAATTCAAACACAGCAACTTATATATGCATGACCCATTTAGTTTGAGAGTTTTGTTAATACGGAAGGAATTCAAACTGAGGGTCGCGTGGAAAACGGTGTGTACTGGTTTGAGAGTCTTGTTAATACGGAAGGAATTCAAACAGTTGAAAAAGTTACGAAATATATTTGACAGTTTGAGAGTCTTGTTAATACGGAAGGAATTCAAACTCTTCGGATATGCGAGCCACCCTGAGCCAGTTTGAGAGTCTTGTTAATACGGAAGGAATTCAAACCACTTATTAAAGTGTGTATATATTTTCTCTGTGAGTGTCATAGCACTAGAGTGTCCCACAATCTTTTTGATAATCGTCTAATTAATACCAGTTCCCGCCAACATAGATATACATGTATGTCTGCAGCAATGTGGTGTACGATTAATATTAAGTTGTTCCATAAGTGGCTTGAAATAGCTATCATAGTAGTTTCGGTACTCAAAATGCTTTCAGTCTTCTGTGTGAAGTAAATATTCACATTCAGGGCAGGAATCATACCATGCCTTGTAGTATGGCAGAATCTTGTCAGCTATCTCAAGAAAATCAAAGTGATTTGACAGTGGCGACTTAGAATAACTTTGTGCGATTCTTAGAGGTTTCTGTAAAATAGCTGGATTATAAACAGATCTCATGAATGACCTTGACTTCCTGGTAAATGAATATGTAATATAAATGAATTTATCATAATCTAATTTATTATAAGGAGGCTTATTGAGAAATTCGTGGCATTTGCATATGAGGACATATGTAAGGATATATTTGCAAGTGTATGCAAACAAGAAGAAATTCCGTTTGTTCCGTCCCGTATCGGTTCTTACTGGTTGAATGATTATGACAGTAATACAGAGATTGATATAATGGCAATAGACAATCAAAACAAGAGGTGTATGTTTCCGAAAGGTCGAGAAAAGACCGAAGTAATATGAAAAGCAATGTTACAATGGAAAACGAGCGCTTCATGAAGCGCTTCTGTGTCAAAGCGGAAAATCAGCAGGAGGCGTATTATATCCATACGCCCCACATGATGGAGTACATTATCAAAATGGCGGACAAGAGCGACGGCACTGTTTATCGGAACCGCCATTCTTCTGCTGGTAATCGCAATCACTGGTATTGTGCTGACTTGCAAATGCCTGCGTAATAAGCAGGCATTGCGCACTGTCAGCATTGTACTGCTGTCTTTGATTACGATGGTTCTTGCTGTCTATGTTGGACTGACTATTTTCTTTGTATATGCCGTCAGTCGGCAGCCTCCTATATCGTAAAGACAAAAAGCGGTTATTATTTGTTTGTGCTGTCTGCATCAATTACAGACTGAATCTGTTTCATCAAAGTATCATAGTTATCTTGATTATCAATTCCGCCGAGCATCGGATCACCTACAATATTCCCATTTCTATCGACCAGTATTGTTGTAGGAAATGCCATGATATCGGACGCATATTTCCCTGCATCTGAAGAAGAGTCAATGGAAAGATTGCGATATTTAGCACCCTGGTTTTCGAGAATAGTCTTTGCTTCTTTTATAGCAGTTTTGTTTCCGTCGAAGGTTTCTGTGTTGATACCTACAACTTCTCCCCCCATTGATTTGATTGCGTCGTTTAATTCGTTAAGTTTAGATAATTCGGCAACACAAGGTTTGCAGCCGGTGAACCAGAAATTGATGACAGTTACTGCATTTTTGGAAAACAGGCTTTCATCAACAGAATTTCCATCATAATCCTGACCAGAGAAATTCTTGAAAGGAGATGCGTCTTTGGAACTGTTTTTCTGATCGGTGTCATCAGCCCCTGTATTTTTCTTTTCAATCTCAGCGATCTGTTCCTCGATTTTTCGGATAGTTTCAATATCAGCGGTAAGTGTTTTCAGCTCGTCATCTGTAAAAGACTCCTTGTTTGATTCAATAGTGTCAGCCAGATAATCCGCATAATTTCCATTTGGATCCGCAGCACTTTTACTCATCATGCCAAATGCCTTGTTCCATACATCTTCATGATCTGCGAAGATCTGATTTTCCTGCTGATATAAATCATTCAGTTTAGAGTTGGAATCGTCTGCAGATTCTGAGCCGGATTCAGTCTTGGTATTCTGAGATTTTTCTGTGCCTGCAGTTCCTTTCCCGCTACATGCTGTAAATAATAATGCTATGCAAAGTGTTAAAATAGAGAGAAATGTTCTTTTTGTTTTCATAAATAATTGCTCCTTAAAATAATAGTAATAAAATTAATAGTTACCGGTTGGTTATGGTTGATTGCTGCTGTTCTTTTTTGGGGCATGTTTTTCCCAGAAACTGATATTGGATCGCATCTTTTGGACAAGCCTTGATGCAAGCCCCGCATCGTATACATTCTGGATGATTTGGAGTCTTGCACACATCAATATCCATTTTACATGCCTTTGAACATAGATTGCATCCGACACATTTGCTGCCTTCGACCTTAATATTAAGAAAGCTGATCTTATTAAATAATGAATAGATTGCTCCAAGAGGACAGATCCATTTACAGAACGGCCTGTAAAACAAAATACTCAACACAACAACTGTAATTAAAATAAGACATTTAAAAGAAAAAAGTGTTCCAAGTGCAGACCTTATAGCAGTATTTCCAAGTGACAGTGGTATGGCTCCTTCCAAAACACCTTGTGGACAAATGTATTTACAGAAGAACGGATCACCCATCCCTATAGAGTTCGTTACAAACAATGGCAGAAGAATAACGAAAACAATGAGGATCATATATTTCAGGTATCTTAGCGGTTTCAGCCGGGCTGTGGAAAATTTTTTCCCAGGGATTTTATGAAGTAAATCCTGAAACCAGCCAAACGGGCATAAAAAACCACAGATAAATCTTCCGAGTGTCACACCGAGCAGAATGAAAAAACCGGTTATGTAGTATGAAAATTTAAATCTGGAGGATCCGATAACCGCCTGAAAGGCTCCAATGGGGCAGGCTCCTGTCGCAGCAGGACAGGAATAGCAGTTTAATCCCGGCACACATACAGTTTTGATATTGCCTTGATATATTTTACCCTTAAATAAATTGGGAATATGAATATTGGTAAGTAATGTGGCAACTGCCTGTATCCATCCTCGTATTTTGGCAACTCTTTTTGATAATAATTTCGTTTTCTTATCCAATTCCAACACACTCCAGACATAATTTTATTGCTTTGCCGAGCACGACATCTCCTTCACCTCTGAACGCACCATAGCAAATCATAGAGATACCCGTGATGAGCATTACAAATTGAGATATTTTTCTGCACTTCAAGATTTTGTTACTCCTTTCGTTTGTTGTATTTGTTGACCAGCTGACTTCAGTATTATACAATAGTTGGTGTGAAATTTTCGTTAAGAAGCAGGTGGAATGATTTTGAGATTATTAATAGTTGAAGATGAAAAACAAATATGTGATGCAATTGCGAAAAGTCTGTATGATGCCGGGTATGAGGTGGATACTTGTTATGATGGGGAAGAAGCGCTGGAATGCATTCTGACAGAGAATTATGATTTGGTTGTTCTGGATCTGAATCTGCCAGGCATGGATGGGATGGAAATCCTAAAGGAACTAAGACAGAGCAATGAGGAGACAAAGGTTCTTATATTATCGGCAAGAGGGCAGATTGCAGATAAGGTCGAAGGGCTGGATGCAGGTGCGAATGATTATATGGAAAAGCCGTTCCATCTACAGGAGCTTGAGGCTCGTATCAGAAGTCTGACAAGAAGGAAATTTGTACAAAAGGATGTATGCCTGGAAAGCGGCGATATTAAGTTTGACACGATAAAGCGTGAGGCATATGCAAAGGAAATAAAGATTTCCCTGACAAGAAAAGAAAAAGGTATTTTGGAATATCTGCTTCTTAATCTGGGCAGACCGGTAAGCCAGGAGGAATTGATGGAGCATGTCTGGGATGCTTCCGTGGATAGCTTTAGTGGAGCTATCCGAGTACATATGTCTTCACTAAGAAGAAAGCTTAAAGCAGTGCTTGGACATGATGTAATCATGAACAAGGTGGGAGAAGGGTATAAAATACGAGAGGAGTCCGATCGATGAAAAAGATGTCACTGCAGTGGAGACTTACCTGTATCACTACATTGTGTATTGCAATCATATGTGGGTGTCTGACGATGTTTGTCTATAAAAATGGTGTGTATTATATAGATTCTTTGCAGAAGGCTGTTAATGCGCAGGGCGATGATAGTGCAGACAATAGTGGAAATGATTCAGAAGAAATATATATTAGTATACCAGAGGATAAGTGGGATGAGTTCGCAAATGATTTTTCTGTTCAAGTGTACAATAATAAAGAAGACTACAGAAAAAACAGTTTGATAATTTCAGCTTTATTGGCGATTCTTGGCGGGGTAGCTACATATTTTATAAGTGGACACGCACTCAAACCACTCCGTGAGTTTTCTGATAAAATAGAAGAGGTGCAGATACAAAATCTGGCAGACTCGCGAATCGAAGAAAGCAAGATTAAAGAACTGAATCAGCTTAGTGTTTCATATAACAAGATGCTTGAACGCCTTCAGGATGCATTTGAGGTACAGAGACAATTTACTGCAAATGCAGCACATGAGCTTCGCACCCCATTATCTTTAATGCAGGTACAGCTTGATCTATATCATTCCACCCAGCATCCAGGCAGTGATGCAGACACCTTACAGATGATAAAGATGGTGACGGAACAAAATGACAGGCTAAGCAAGATGGTAAAGACACTTCTCGATATGAGTGAGCTTCAGACGGTAGGCCGGGATGAACAAATTATCATGGATGACCTTGTTGATGAGGTGTTGGAGGATTTGGAACCTCTTGCACAGGAAAAGAATATAAAACTTATTGGGAAATGTAAGGATATAACGATGGTTGGAAGTGATATCCTTATTTACAGGCTGGTATATAATCTTGTTGAAAATGCTATAAAATATAATCATTCAGGTGGACAGGTTACAGTAACTGCATATAAGGAGCAAAAACACATTTACCTGTCAGTAGCGGATACAGGAAGTGGAATCCCGAAAGAGCTCAGGGAGCGTGTATTTGAACCATTCTTTCGCGTGGATAAGTCCAGAAGCCGAAAGCTTGGCGGTGTAGGACTGGGACTTGCACTGGTCCATGAGATCGTGAGAGTGCATGATGGCAGTATTACAGTTAAGTCCAATCCGTCGGGAGGTACAATCCTTGAGGTGATTTTCAATCAGTAATAGAATGAACAATTATTGAGGTGATTTTCAATCAGTAATAAAATGAACAATTATTGAGGTGATTTTTAATCGTAATAAAATGAACAATTTTTGCAGATAAAGGAGAAAGTAAAAATGAGTATTTTAAATGTTGAACATCTTACCCATGGCTTTGGTGACAGGGCAATTTTCTCAGATGTTTCATTCCGTCTTTTAAAAGGGGAACATATCGGACTTGTAGGAGCTAACGGTGAAGGGAAGTCCACATTTATGAATATTGTGACTGGAAAGCTGATGCCGGATGAAGGAAAAGTAGAATGGTCAAAGAATGTCCATGCAGGATATCTGGATCAGCATGCAGTACTGGAAAAGGGAATGACGATCGGCGGCGTATTAAAGTCAGCATTTGATCCACTTCTTCAAAAAGAGCAGCGCATGAATGAAATCTGTGACCAGCTTGGAGATGCAGATTCAGAGCAGATGGAGCAGTTGATGGAAGAACTGGGAACGATTCAGGATGAGCTGACTTTACATGATTTCTACACCATCGATGCAAAAGTAGAAGAGGTAGCAAGAGCACTTGGACTTCTGGATCTCGGACTGGAACGCGATGTCACAGATTTAAGCGGAGGTCAGAGAACGAAAGTGTTGCTGGCAAAATTATTACTTGAAAAGCCGGATATTCTGCTTCTTGATGAGCCGACCAATTATCTGGACGAAGAGCACATTGCATGGCTGAAGCGCTATCTTTTGGATTATGAAAATGCATTTATCCTGATTTCACATGACATTCCGTTCTTAAATGAAGTGGTTAACATCATTTACCATATGGAAAATCAGGAATTGAACCGTTATGTAGGAGATTATGAACATTTCCAGGAAGTCTACGCAGTAAAGAAAGCACAGCTTGAAGCTGCATATCGCCGTCAACAGCAGGAAATCAGTGAACTTAAAGACTTTGTTGCGCGCAACAAAGCACGCGTATCGACACGAAATATGGCCATGTCCCGCCAGAAGAAGCTGGACAAAATGGATGTCATCGAACTGGCAGCAGAAAAACCAAAGCCGGAATTTCATTTCCGCTATGGAAAGACACCAGGAAAATTTCTTTTTGAAACACATGATCTTGTGACAGGATATGATGAGCCATTGTCAAAACCATTAAACCTGAGCATGGAGCGTGGACAGAAAATTGCTCTTGTAGGAACCAATGGTATCGGAAAGACAACACTTTTAAAAAGTATTCTGGGACTCATTCCATCTCTGTCCGGAACATGCGAACTGGGAGAAAATCTGGAAATCGGATACTTTGAACAAGAAGTAAAAGGAGAGAACCGCACGACCTGTATCGAAGAAATCTGGCAGGAATTCCCCTCATTTACCCAGTATGAAGTGCGTTCCGCTCTGGCAAAATGCGGACTTACAACAAAGCATATCGAAAGTCAGGTGCGAGTATTAAGTGGAGGAGAACAAGCAAAAGTACGCCTCTGTAAACTCATTAACAGAGACACGAATATCCTGCTTCTGGACGAGCCGACCAACCATCTGGATGTAGATGCCAAAGACTCCCTGAAAAAAGCATTACAGGAATATCGCGGCAGTATACTCTTAATCTGTCATGAGCCGGAATTCTATCAGGACGTGGTGAATGAAGTGTGGGATATGAGTAAGTGGACAACGAAAGTGTTCTAAAAGGGACACCGATAATGAATGATGGGGACGTAGTACTTTTAAAGTTTACTACGTCCCCAATTGATTTACGCGAGCAACGAGCCAAAGTCCGTGCTTGCACGAGACCTTGGCGACTGCCGCGATAACTTGAGAAACTCGCGAAGCGTGTTTCTCATAGTTTATTTTGTCTTATATGTGAGCTGTTTTACATCTGGAATTGCCATTAATACCGGGTACAGTACGAAGGAGATAATCAGTCCGCCGACTCCCTGAATAATATTGGCTGGAATACTTGCTGCTGCAGATGATCCATAAAGGAAAAATTCACAGATAAAATATCCACCGGCTACCAGTACGATATCGATCACGCCACCGAGAAGCACTGCTACATAACGTGATTTGGAATCTTTTGCAATTTTCTGGTAAACAAGTCCTGAAAACAGAGCAATCAGTCCTTTGATTACAAATGTAATCGGAACGTATACAAAATATCCACCGAGGAGGTCTGACATTGCGGAACCGATACCGGCTGCCAACAGTCCATAACTTGGTCCAAGAACAACTCCTGACAGGATTACGATTGCGTCACCTGGATGTATATATCCGCCTGTGCCAGGTGTTGGAATACGGATAGACATGGTGGCAACACATGCAAGTGCAGCAAAAAGTGCTGTCATCACAATTTTTTTCAAATTTGAATTCATAGTAAAACCTCTTTCCTTATATGATTACTTATCTTTCGATTGAACCTACTGTACAACAATCATGGCTTGATATAAAGGTCCAATTCTGATAAAAAACAACAGGCCAGTTTGCGGTTTTGTGGGAGAACTGTAAACTGGTCTGTTGTTTTTAGATAGCATTTATTTTAGAAACATATGTAACAACTTATTATTTATCTTCTTGTAAGGCTGATATCGCATTGGCAGATCCAGCCAGGTCTTCTTATCCACAATACTTTTGTAATGTGTAAATGTATCGAATCCGGTCTTTCCGTGGTAACTGCCCATGCCGCTTTCGCCAAATCCGCCGAAAGGCATTTCGCTTGTGGCAAGGTGAATCAGTGTATCGTTGATGCAGCCTCCGCCGAACCCGATTCTTGCAATTACATTTTCCGCTACATGAGTATCTCCTGCGAAAATATAAAGTGCAAGCGGATGGGACATGGCACGAATATTATTCACGGCTTCGCTGATAGAATCGTAAGTCAGGATTGGAAGAACCGGTCCGAAGATTTCTTCCTGCATGACAGCGTCCGCAAAGGTGACGTTGTCCATGATTGTTGGCTCGATCTGTAAAGTGTGATGGTCGAAAGTGCCGCCATAGACCACTTTGTCGTAATCAATCAGTCCAAGCAGCCGGTCAAAATGTTTTAAATTGATAATTTTGCCATATTCTTTATGTGCCAGAGGCTGTTTACTATATTGTTTTTGAATCTGTTTTTTCAATTCTTTTATAAGTTTATCTTTGACTGTGCGGTCGCAGTAAATGTAATCAGGAGCAACACATGTCTGCCCGCAATTTAAAAATTTACCAAAAACAATACGTTTAGCAGCAAGTCTGATATCGGCACTTTTATGAACGATGCAAGGGCTTTTACCACCGAGCTCAAGGGTGATTGGAGTCAGATGGTTGGAAGCATGCCGCATTACTTCCTTCCCTACTTCCTGGCTCCCGGTAAAGAAGATGTAGTCAAAATGTTCATTTAGCAAGAAATTATTTTCCTCACGCCCACCTGTGACAACGGCCACATATTTTTCATCGAAGCATTCCTGGATCATACGGCTGATCAGAGCAGTAGTATGTGCAGAATAGGCACTTGGCTTCAGGATTGCGGTATTTCCTGCTGCCAGCGCATCGATCAACGGCTCTATGGTGAGCATGAACGGATAATTCCATGGACTCATAATCAGTGTGACACCATACGGGGACGGTTTTTGATAGCTCCTGGAGTGAAACTGTGCCAGTGGAGTCCTGACTGTGCGCTCTTTCGAAAATTTGCGTGTATGTTTCAGCATGTAAGTCAGTTCGCTTAAGACGAGACCAGTCTCGCACATGTAGCTTTCAAAAGCACATTTTCCCAAATCTGCACGGATTGCGATATTAATTTCATTTTCATATTTTAAGATGCATGCTTTTAATTTTTGAAGTGCATGTATACGATATTCTACATCAAGCGTAGCATCGGAATGAAAAAAAGTCCGCTGTTTCTGAATCAGTTGTTTGATTTCAGCCTGTGTCATAAGAAAAGCCCTCCTATATAATGGAATTCATTTTTGAATTTGTAATTGATTCCCCAAATGCAGCTCTGGTTTGCTGAGCTGCAAGTATCATATTTATATGATTATGATAGATGCATTTGTCTGATAATTCAAGAAACAAATTGAAAGAAATGTTGATTACATTCAGATGGAACTAGTGTTACTGAACTGCATGATACAGGCATGGGTTAAAACTACAGAGAATATTAAGAATATTCCAAAGAAGTTGTTAAGAAATGTATTCTAATATATCAGGTGTGAAGATAAAGGCTGGAAAAAGGAGAGGAAATGTTATGGATTATGTGAGGATTTTATATATTTATATAGTTGAGGATTTTATGTACAGTGGTTATCTGCTTCTTACGCTGCTGCTGCCGTGTCTGATATATCAGGGACTAATGGAAATCAAAGCAAAGCAAAATTCCAGACGTGTGCCTGCAAAATATTATTTTGGAGTTTATGTAATGCTCGTTTATCTGTGGGCGGTATTTAAAGTGACAGGGATTGGCCTGTTGGCAGACATTGTAAGACTTAAAGATGCCATCAGTGGTGGATATAACTGGAATCCACTGGCAGGATTGGGCATGGGGTTTGTGTTAAATATAATCATGTTTCTGCCGCTTGGGCTGTTGATACCATGTATATGGAAGCAATGCAGAAATATAACAAATGTCACAGTCACAGGATTTTTATTGTCGTTAACAATTGAAATTTCTCAGATATTTAACGCGCGTGCAACAGATATTGATGACCTGCTTGCGAATACGATCGGCGCGTGCGCAGGATATCTGATCTGGAGAGGTATTTATGTGTTAGTTTGTGGAAAACAGAAAGAAAAAGGTGATGGACATGTGGAAAATCCAATAGAGGCTGATGGAAGAAAATGGGAACCAATGATATATCTGGCGCTGGCTTTTTCCGGAGCGTTCTTTCTGTATAATCCATATGTGCAATAATGAATTGCAGAAGACACTAAAAAAGGTCCACCGGACCTTTTTGGTGTATGCTTTGCAACAAAAAAGATGCAGTTTTAAAGCTGCATCATTCCTGACATAATACACCCGCCACAGGCACCTTGTTTTTTCAGGCTGTTCCATTGCTGCGGGTCAAATTTTATTCCGCCGATTCCGTAGACAGGAATCGTGACTGCATCACAGACATTTTTCAAAAAATCAAGTCCACGTGGCGGCAGGCCTTTCTTACAATCTGTTGTGAAAATGTGTCCGGCTGTCACATAGGTCGCACCGAGCCGTTCTGCTTCCATGGCATCCTCGACAGAATGAACAGATGTGCCGATTCTATGGAAGTCCGTAACATGAAAATTCTGCGAGATTGTCGAATTCTGACTTTGTAAATGCTTCTGCGACTCGGCAGACAACTCCCGTAACAGAGGCAGTGGCAAATGAATGGCATCATGTCCAAGTTCCAGCGCTGCTTTCCAGTAAGTATGTAAGATACATGGGACATCGTAAGCTTTACAGATATCCAGAATATTTTTTGCTAATGCTTTGTATTCGTCTTCTGGCAAATCCTTTTCTCTAAGAACGAGAGCGTCCGGGTGCCATTCGCAGACCCGTTTAATCTGGTCTTCAAAAGGTTGATTGCAGAGATGTCGGTTTGAAATGGCAAGGATTTGGAAATTTCTGCCGGGATCATTCCTCTTCTTGAGAATAGAATTATTTATCATAGAATCATTACAGTTCATATTGGATTCCTACTTTCTGAAAACTTCTCATAGCCTATTACATAAGCTTTTCTTTGAAATTTACATTTCCCAGTATAAAAAGTCTGATATGGAATGTCAATGTATGCTTCAAAGAAACACGAAAATATTCATAATATATGTTATACTCTAGTTGCAATGTTCGACTTGAATTTGCGTGTGACAGAAAACTCGCAATCATTATTAGTGACAAAAGCTTGAAATGATAGAAAAGGATTACGGAAAATTACATGGAACAGTACTATTATAATAGGATGAATAAAATAGAACAGGCAGTTTATCATGCCTTGTATCAGGGATTTTTAAATATAGATGAAGAGATTCAGATTCCAAGACTGGAGGGTGAGGCACTCTATAATGTCTTTTTCAAGCTCCGGCTGGATCATCCGGAAATTTTCTGGGCAACAGGCTATAAGTATAAATATTACAACGATTCTCCCAATCTGATTTTTGTGCCGGAATATTTATTTGAAAAAGCAAAGATAAAAGAACATCAGAAAGCCATGACAGCCCGCGTAGAGAAAATCGCAAGAGAAGCGAAAACATTTTCCCAGTGGGACAAGGAAAAATATATACACGACTTTTTATGTGAAAGTATACATTATGATAAGCTGAAAAAACCTTATTCCCATGAGATTACGGACCTTTAGGGCATGGGGTAGGCGTATGTGAAGGAATTGCAAAATCCGTGAAGGTATTGTGTGATGCCCTTGGAATCTGGTGTATGATTGCAGTGTGTGGAAATAATCCGGAAAAAGGGATTAAGTACCGTCATACATGGAATATCGTAAAGATTGACGGACAGTATTATCACCTGGACGTAACATTTGACAATACGCTTGGCAATTATGAGAAAAAAGAAAATCAGAAACCGGAAAACAAAACTCCACGCAACACATCGGGAAAGAACAAAGCCGGAAAAGCAGAACAGATGGATTTCAGGTACGATTATTTTAACCTGGATGATAAAAACATTTTCCGGGATCACGAACCACTGTTGTATCCGGCTCCGGCATGCAACGAGGGCGGACGCTACTATTATAAAGAAAAGAAACTGTCATTTACAAAGATAGAAGATGTATACAAGCGGTCGCTTCAGGCAGCGAAGAAAGGACGCGTGCTGACCTTTCACTGGCGAGGTGGCTATCTGACCAAAGAAGTGTTAAAAGAACTTCTGGAAGAAATCGAGAGAGCCGGACGTGAGAAAAATAAACAGCCTCAGATCAGTCTGAACTGGGCACAGGCAGTCTTGAGGGTGGAGTATCAGGAACTGCCGGAAGGCATGATCAGAGAAACGAAAGTTGTGATGGAAGATGCCAATGAAGGAGAGTGCGAGATAATTGGAAACAGAGAAAAACACAGAAAATGTGTGGAAAGCAGAGCAAAAGAATAAAGAAAATGTGGAAAATCAGGCGTACCAGATCAGTCAGGAGAGAGCTTTGGAGATGCTGGAAGAACTTTTGGAACAAGATCAGTTCGAATTACTTCTGCCAGAGTATAAACTGGTTTATATGATGAACGATGCAGTGGAAAGCTTTCTTGTATTTCACGGTGCGCGAATGACCGGAATTTATCAGGACGATTATGAAGGACCACTGGATGCATCAGTTACCTATGAAAATGGAGAATATGTGCTTGTGGTACATCAGGACGATTCTGTTGTAACGCTCTTTTACCAGTCGCTGTCAGTGGAAGTACATTTATACAATTATGGAGAAATCGGACATTTCTGGGTGGAAGGATACGAATACTTAAGACAACTGGAATATCGCATTGCAATTTTACGGGACAAATTAGAATATCTGGGACCGGAATTCTGCACACCGACAGAACAGAAACTGGCAATGTTAGAACAGTTCCCGCCACTCAATTACTGCTGTTACCCGGCGGTGCCGGATCAATATATTGTACCAAAAGATAATCCGTGGCAGCCGTCAGAAGAGGCGATCACAGTCATGGAAGAATTCGCAGAAGAAGCAGACGATAAAAGCATGATAAAGTTATTAAAATATTACCGGAAACATCATGGTATGAGAATGAGTCGTTACATAGCCGTAAAATTACATCAGACAAAACATGTACGCTTCATAGAACTTCTGACAGAAAAACTCAAACAAGAAGCCGCAAACTATCCAAACCGGAGTTTCGGAAAAGAAGCTGATGAAAGACATCAGAAACTTATCAGTCAGGCAAAAAAAGAGCAGGCAGAACTTTATCAGCAAGGAATCAAATCCGAGGTACTAAGAGAAGAGCCATTCGTCACCGCACAAGACGAACTTGACTATAAGGTTTATCTCATGATTTATAAGTGGCAGGGAAAAAACAGGGGCGTCAATGTCAGAAGAATAAATTAAATTTCCAAAATAAAAAGAGCCCTCCCACTGGAAGACTCTCAAAGGAAAAAGTATGAAAAAGAAAATTGTTATTTATATCTCAGCATCTCTCTTGCTGATGTCTATATGATAATGAAAAAATGTTTTCGATTTGTGTTTAGATTGTTAAAAAAGTGTGAATCATGGAAAAGAAAAGTTTTGATGCAATTTTTATCTGTTATAGACAAGAAAAAAGGGAAAAAAGAGGCTAAAATGAAATTTGCAATTTAAAATCTTGCAAATTCTATTGTTATTTTCTTAACTATTGTCGGAAAATGAAGTTGTCATATTTTTATCTTGCATTTCTCAGAAAAATCCTGTAAACTAAATCAAAAGTGCATGTAATCCGTGTGGGGCAGATGAACTATCATGCGACTTTTCGGTCAAGTTGTAATTGCCCGTGGGATTAGAGAGAAAAAGGCTAATTGCAAACCAATAAAAAAAGAGAGGAAGAAGACAATGAAACAGTTCAAGAAAGTTCTGGTGGCGAACCGTGGGGAAATCGCCATTCGAGTATTCCGTGCGCTCAATGAGCTCGGAATTGTGACAGTCAGCATTTATTCTAAGGAAGACAGATACGCTCTTTTCCGTTCCAAAGCAGACGAATCCTATCCCCTGAATCCTGATAAAGGACCGATCGATGCATATCTTGATATTGATACAATTATTAAGATCGCACTGAATGCAGGCGTAGATGCAATCCATCCTGGATATGGGTTCCTGTCAGAGAATCCGGAGTTTGTAGATGCATGTGAACAGAATGGCATTACATTTATTGGACCTTCCAGTGATATTATGAGAGCAATGGGAGATAAGATTTCTTCCAAACAGATTGCCATTGCAGCAGATGTACCGATCATCCCTGGAGTAGATCACGCGATGAAATCTTATGAAGAGGCAGCGAAGATCGCAGACATGGTCGGATATCCGATTATGCTGAAAGCTTCCAACGGTGGTGGCGGACGCGGTATGCGTATTGTCAATGATCCGGCTGATCTGGAAAAAGAATTCAACGAGGCGAGAAATGAATCTAAAAAAGCTTTCGGTGATGATATGATCTTCGTTGAGAAGTATCTGAAAGGACCAAAGCATATTGAGGTTCAGGTGATCGGAGATAATTACGGCAATGTTGTGCATCTGTTCGACCGTGACTGCTCTGTGCAGAGACGTCACCAGAAGGTCGTAGAGTATGCGCCGGCATTTACCATTCCAGACGAGACAAGAGAGAAGATTTTTGATGCAGCAATCCGTCTTTGTAAAAATGTTGGATATGTCAATGCAGGAACACTGGAGTTTCTGGTAGACAGAGATAACAATCCATACTTTATTGAAATGAACCCTCGTATTCAGGTAGAGCATACAGTCAGTGAGATGGTGACAGGAATTGATATCGTGCAGGCTCAGATCCTGGTTGCAGAAGGATATGCTCTTGATTCAGAAGAGATACATATTAAATCACAGGAAGATGTTACATGTAACGGATATTCTATTCAGACTCGTGTTACTTCTGAAGATCCGGCAAATAACTTCCTGCCGGATACAGGTGAGATGACAGTATATCGTTCCGGTTCCGGTAATGGTATCCGTCTGGACGGTGGCTGTGCATATGTCGGAGCCGTTGTATCACCACACTATGACAGTTTGCTTGTAAAGATTATTTCTCATGACCGTACCTTTGCAGGTGCAGTGAGAAAATCCGAGCGTGCCCTTCAGGAGATGCGTATCCGTGGAGTTAAGACAAATATTCCGTTCCTGATCAATGTGCTGAACCACCCGACATTCCAGTCCGGTCAGTGTTACACAACATTTATCGAGGAGACACCGGAGTTATTCCGCCTGACACACAGCCTGAACCGTGCGACTAAGATCATTGAGTTTATCGGTGATCGTATCATCAATTCTGACATGGGTAAGAAGAAACAGTTCGATAACCGTATTCTGCCGACATTTGACCATGATAAACCGGTCTATGGTGCAAGAGATGAATTTTTAAAACTTGGTGCAGAAGGCTACATGCAGAAGATTTTAAAAGAAGAAAAGCTTTATGTTACAGATACAAGTATGCGTGATGCGCAGCAGTCACTGGTGGCAACACGTATGCGTAGCAAAGATCTGTGCGGTGCCGCTTATGCGACAAATGCATTTATGCAGAACGCATTTTCAGTAGAGGCATGGGGAGGTGCTACATTTGATACAGCGTACCGATTCCTGAAGGAGTCACCGTGGAAACGTCTGACAACTTTAAGAGAGCGTATGCCGAACACATTAATCCAGATGTTGCTTCGTGCGTCCAATGCCGTTGGATACAGCAACTATCCGGACAACCTTGTAAAAGAGTTCATTCAGATTTCAGCAGAGAATGGAATCGATGTATTCCGTATTTTTGACAGTCTGAACTGGATTGAGACTATGAAACTGCCAATCGAGGAGGCACTTAAGACTGGAAAGATCGTTGAAGGTGCAATCTGTTATACAGGAGATATTACAAGTCCGAACGAGACAAAGTATACATTAGATTATTATGTGAAGATGGCGAAAGAACTGGAGTCCTTAGGATGCCATTCTATTGCGATCAAGGATATGGCAGGACTTCTGAAGCCGCTGGCAGCAAAAGAACTGATCAGCACACTGAAGAGAGAACTTCATGTACCATTACATTTGCATACACACGATTCCACGGGAAATGGTGTAAGTACTGTTATGATGGCGGCAGAATCCGGCGTAGATATTGTCGACCTGGCAATTGAGTCTATGTCATCACTGACCAGTCAGCCGTCTATGAACGCAGTAGCAGAGGCACTTCGTGGAACAAGACGTGACACAGGCCTGAAGCCGGAGGAACTGACAGAATTAAGTCACTACTACAGCCGTGTGCGTGAAGTATATGCACCATTTGAAAGTGATATGAAATCTCCAAACACAGAGATTTACAAATATGAGATTCCAGGAGGACAGTACTCCAACTTGCTTGCACAGGTAACAAGTATGGGATCACCGGATGATTTTGAAGCAATCAAGAGACTTTACAAAGACGCCAATGATCTGCTTGGAAACATCGTAAAAGTAACTCCAACTTCCAAGGCAGTTGGTGATCTGGCTATCTTTATGTACAAGAATGGCCTGACAAAAGATAATATTCTGACAGAAGGTGCTGGATTATCCTATCCGGATTCCGTCGTATCTTATTTCCAGGGTATGATGGGACAGCCGTATGGTGGATTCCCGAAGGAACTGCAGAAGATTGTCCTGAAAGATATTAAACCACTGACAGAACGTCCAGGTGCACTTCTCCCGGCAGTTGATCTGGATCAGATTAAGAAGGATCTGTGCGAGAAATATCATTATGAGGATCGCTCAGAAGCAGATATGTGCAAGAAAGCAGTCAGCTATGCGCTGTATCCGAAGGTATATGAGGACTATTGCGAACACTTTGAGATTTACAATGATGTTACAAGATTGGAAAGTCACGTATACTTCTATGGCCTTAGAAAGGGTGAGGAGACTTACTTGAAGATTGGCGAAGGAAAGGAACTTCTGATCAAATATCTGGAAGCAAGCGAGCCGGACGAGGACGGATACCGTACATTGATGTTCCAGGTAAATGGATCTATCCGTAACGTCAAGATTCTGGATAAGAAACTGGAGATCAAGACAGATCGTAAGCTTAAGGCAAGCAAGTCCAATCCGAAACAGCTTGGAGCAAATATCCCAGGTATCGTAGGAAATGTCCTTGTCAAAGAGGGAGATCCGGTCAAAGTCAATACACCGCTTCTTACTCTGGAAGCTATGAAGATGGAGACAATCGTTGTATCTACGATCGAAGGTGTTGTAGACAAGATTTATGTAAAACCAGGTGAGACAGTGCATCAGGACGATCTGATGATGTCCTTCCAGTAAAAAGATTTTTGAAAAAAGCCTTGAAAAGGACTAATCAGAGGATTATAATCAAATACAGATAAGAGAGATTCTTCGGGGCAGGGTGTAATTCCCAACCGGCGGTAAAGTCCGCGACCCGCTGCGTAAGTGTATGCAGTGGCTGATCTGGTGAGATTCCGGAACCGACAGTAAAGTCTGGATGAGAGAAGAATTATGGTGAATGTATATTAAGTCCCCCGAAGCGTAAGCGTCGGGGGATTTTGTGTTGTCAAGCATACGACAAAAAGGTTCGGTGGACCTTTTTTAGTGGTACATTCTAAAGAAGCATAGTTCCAAAAGAAGTATTCTTTCTTACGAATAAAAGAGGACAGTGTCTGAGGGTTTCATTTGCACAGATCAGACACACCGCAGATAAAAAGGAGAGAAAGAAATGAGTACAAATGTAGCAACACAGAACAAATCAAACACAGCAGGTATGTCAAAAGTAAGATTCATTACCCAGGTGGGAATGCTGGGGGCAATTGCAGTTATTTTAATGGCATTTGAAATTCCGCTTCCATTTGCACCGGCATTTTACAAGATTGATTTCAGCGAAGTTCCGGCACTGATCGGCTGCTTTGCAATGGGACCGGCAGCAGGAGCGATGATTGAACTTGTTAAAATCGTATTACATCTTCTGATCAGTGGAACATCAACAGCAGGTGTCGGTGATATTGCCAACTTTGCAATTGGTTGTGCCTTTATCCTTCCGGCAGCATGGATTTATAAAGCAAAACACTCCAGAAAAAGTGCAATGATCGGAATGGCAGCAGGAACTGTATTTATGGCATTTATCGGTTGCTTTTTAAATGCATATGTATTACTTCCGGCTTATGCAAAAGCATTTAGCATGCCAATCGATGCGTTGGTAGGAATGGGAACAGCAGTAAATGGTCATATTACGAATTTACTTACATTTGTCGTATTTGCAGTAGCACCATTTAACCTTTTGAAAGGTGCAATGGTATCCGTTGTAGTACTTCTGATCTACAAGAAGATCAGTCCGATTCTGAAAATGAGATAATATCAGCTGGGGTTTTGTTCCAACATCATTATATAGAAGGAAAATATTAAAAAATAGCAGGTGGATATATGGCACTCAATGTCAGAGTTTAAATATGACATTGAAAGCGATATGTTTACCTGTTATTATTTTATATAATAAGAAATTGTATTTTCTATTATGTAAAAAAGATTGTACTGATAAAAAAACAGAGTGAAATCTAAAATTTTCATTGACAGACGGAAAAGAAGTCCAGCTAATAAATGTCAATAGTTAAATGAGAAAAAAATTATTTTGTTTTCTGACTAAAAAAGGGCAAACTTTCCCCTTGGTGAAAATATCATTTTTTGAAAGATATTGAATCATTGGGTTCATAGTATTTTATGCAGCTATGTCGCATTTAGCAGCATTGTATTGTTTGATATGCTCCTGAGGAGCAATGATTTTAAATGGTTTGTTGTCTCTGAGTATTGCAAATATCATATTGCATACCTTATGTGAAACAGCTCCCATTGCTACGAGCTTTGGTTTTGAGTCACATTTCTTGAGGTAGTACTCACGAAGAACTGGATTTTTAGCTTCTCCATTACGGGAGATACTGATGCTTTGTAAGGTTAACGTGTGAATCACACGTCTAGCTATGGCAGAACCACGCTTAGACATTTGAACCTTGGTACCTTCAAATTTTCCGGATTGTTTTACTGCCGGATCAAGACCGAAATAAGCGAAAAGTTGTTTTGGTTTTGAAAATGCTGAAAAGTCACCAATCTCACCCATGATGGATACAGCAGACAAGAAACCAGCACCTTTAAATGTTTCAATCAAATGAATCTGCTTGACAAAGTCGGCATCTTCATTAGCATCAACAAGCTCATGGAGCGATTCAAGAATGTTGTTGATTTCTTCATCATATTTACGTATGAAGCTGATATAAAGGCGAATACGCTTGATGTTGCTGTCTATGATGTAACCAAACTGATTTGCATCAGTTGCCGCCTGAATTATGGCATTATACTTATTTTGAGCATATGTAAGTCCAAAGCGAGCTGTTGATTTGATGATATCAATAATCTCTTGCTTGTCTGCTTTAAGAAAAGCTGATGGAGAGGTATAAGTCTCCAATAATGTAAGA
>PVML01017434.1_pt1 | contig 66686 bp, 62 predicted proteins | sample 1853371 | NCBI WGS metagenome assembly PVML01 (sample SAMN08533508, study PRJNA380276) | Human gut metagenome, whole genome shotgun sequencing project. | isolation source: participant 1, chromium library | host: Homo sapiens | collected 2017 | reverse complement strand
TAACGGCAAAGGCAAATGTAGATCGAGTGCTGAAAATGGAGGTAGAACAGGATGTTGAAAAAGAAAAAGACCATGGCCAGCGGTAAGCTGGTCCTGGTCAAAAGCGTTCGCAGAACGCGCAGCCACAGAATGAAATTCTGTGTTCAAAGGGGCTTGGGGGCGCTGCCCTCAACAAGCAAGCGGAGAGGAAAATCACGGAGGGATTTTCTTCTCTGCGGGCCTGTGTGTATTAACACAGGCATTGCTTGCCTCTTTTATCACCCCCTGTATCAGGAATTCTTGATAACCGCTTTTATCTGTACCTGTTAGGATTAGCCGATGAGCACATTGCGAGTGTCGGAATAAAGAACTATTTTTCAAAGGTTGATTTATGCTTGATTTTACAGATAGTCCGACAAAAATATTTGACATCATCTTTTGTCCATTCTATACTTAAATATAGTTAGATGTAGCAAACCGACAGGAGGTGTGAGAAATGCACTCTTATGAAAAACAAGCACTCTCTGGTGCGATTGAGATATTATCACAGTCGGAATTGCCAGATAGATTTGAGGGCATGAAGCTATATGGTTTCTCAGAAGAAGCTAAAGATGAATTGCGCCAGGACTGCAAAATTTTCCGACTATCAAATGAAACAGGACACGGAAAGATTACCGTCTATCAGGTTTTTCCAGGTATTGAGCTTTACTATAACGATATGCACATGGGGTATTGCAACCAAAACCAAGCTACCGCAAAAAATATGATAGAGATTAACCACTGTCTGATTGGACGTTTTGAGTGTAGCTTTGGTGAAAACAGTTGTTGCTACATGGCTGAAGGTGATTTATCCATCAGTTCTGGGATGAAGAAAAAATCAAATTCGTGTTTCCCTCTGAACCATTATCATGGTATTTCCATTATCATCAATCTGGATGAGCTACTGCCAGAGGTGCGGCGGATTATGGAACTGCTGAATATTGATTTGAAGTATATTCAAACATATATCTGTGAGGGCAACCGTTGCTGTATCATGCGAGCCAATCCGTCGATTGAGCATATTTTTTCAGAACTTTACCATGTCCGAGAAAAACGAAAACCGGGATATATGAAAATTAAAATGCTGGAACTGCTTTTGTTTTTAAGCGATCTTAATACGGCAGACGAAGTTTTGCAGATGGATTATTTCAATCGAAATCAGGTTGCATTGATTAAAGAAGTGGCGTCCTATATTACGGAGGATTTAACGACACATCACACAATTGAACAGCTTTCTCAGAAATTTGAGATTTCTACAACAGCGCTGAAAAAGTGCTTTCGGGGCGTATATGGAACCTCTGTTTATTCCTATCTTCGTACCTATCGGCTTCAAGTAGCTCAAAAACTACTACTGGAAACAGAGTTGTCAGTGACGGACATTGCAAGCAAAATCGGATATGAAAATCCGAACAAATTTACTTCTGCCTTCAAGGAAACGTATGGAAGTTCTCCAACGGAATTTAGAAAGAGTGTCCGTTTGGATAGGAATGGGTCTGTATGGAGTGGCGAAGAAATCTGAGTTGCATTAAAATATCCTTTGTCAGATAAAAGCAGAAAGAGCGCTTGAGGCTGGCCTATTTTTTGAATAGCCAGTTAGATGGTGCTAACTCTCTGCAAGACAAAGGAGGATTTCCAAATGGAAAATGAAAAATCGACAGGCAACAAGTACACTGTCAAAGACGCGGCAATCATCGGTATCTTCTGTGCGGTCATGTTCGTTGTATTTATGGTCTATTCGACCCTGACTGGCGCTTCTCTGTTCTATTCCATGATTTTTAACGCCGCCGGTGCGGCACTTATCCTCGCACCGTTCTATGTTTACATGTGCATGAAAGTTGGCAAGCATGGCCCCGCCCTTGTCTACAATATCATGTGGGCGATTATCGCCGGACTCATGATGGGGCCGTTTATGATCCCGTGGTTTCTGGGTGGTGGCATCATTGCGGAGCTCTCTATGTGCGGAAAGGGTGCCTACCATGACATTAAGCGCGTGTCTATTTCGTGGGTAATCACAGCATTAGTTCGTGCTGCACACGGGATGTCCGAAATCTGGTTCTTCAAGGACGCATTCCTCGCCACCGGCGTCAGTGAGCAGCAGGTTCAGGTTCAGACCCAGTATTACACTGATCCGAAGTATGTTATTCTGAGCCTGGCCGTTACCGCAGTCCTGGCCATCCTTGGCTGCATGATTAGCAACAAACTGATTGTGAAGCACTTCAGAAAGAGTGGCGCGATTAAATAAACTATGAACATGAAATTTGATTTTCGGACCAAATTGCTTGTCATAGTTCTCACTATGTCGCTTGTGGCGGTGCTCACAAGCGACATTTTGATATACACACTTTTGGGTGTCTTGAGTGTGTATCTGATTATTCAGGGCTTTGGCAGGCAGACAATAAAATATCTGATCGTCTGCGGCATTTTTATCGTGTTGAGGCTGCTTTCCGGGGGGCAGGGCATTACCATCCTTATGCCGGAAATGTTCCTGTTTATGGTGCTTCGTATTTTGATGATGGTTATGGCTGCACAGCCTGTGATCGGTATGCCTCCAGGAGAAGTTGTGGCAGTTTTTAAGAAAATCCACGCTCCAGACGGAATTGCGCTTCCCGTAACCTTTATGCTGCGCTTCTTTCCTACAGTACGCAGTGAGTTTTCTGATGTGTTTGCCTCACTTCGGCTGCGAAAGCTATTGTCATGGAAACACCCTTTGGACGCAATGGAGTATATTGTTACACCTGTTATTTTCCGTTCATCCAGAATAGCCGAAGAACTTGCTGCTTCTGCTGAAAGCAGGGGGATTTCCAATCCAGGGAAACATACTTGCCGCAGAAAGATAGAATTTCAAAAGCGGGATTGGATTATGTGCGCGATTGCTGTTTGTGTAACCGCACTCTATTTTGTGCTGGAAAGGACGGTAGCATAATGGTAAATGATGAAGCAAAGCAATCCGTTATCCAGTTTGAAGATGTATCTTTTGAATATCCGGGAGCTGAAACAGAGAGTATTCAGCATATCAACCTCGACGTAAAAGAGGGAGAATTCCTTGTCTTGACTGGAGGAAGTGGCTGCGGAAAGACAACTCTGACACGATTGATAAACGGGTTAGCTGAACAATTTTATGAAGGAACACTGAAAGGGCGCGTCACCCTGTTGGGACGTAGCATATCGGAATATCCTCTGTATGAAATCGGGAAAAAAGTAGGCTCAATCTTTCAAGACCCCAAAAGCCAGTTTTTTGCCAGTATTACAGAGGATGAAATTGCGTTCGGGTGTGAAAATTATGGCGTTTCCTATGAAGAACTGGATGGGCGGGTTTCCAATGCAATTAAGCGTATTAACGGAGATATGCTGCGTGGGAAAGAGATTTATCCCATGTCCAGCGGAGAAAAACAGAAAATAGCGGTGGCCTCCGTCAATGCTGTTGATCCAGAAATTTATGTATTTGATGAACCTTCGGCCAATCTGGATATGTATTCCGTTGAGGCACTTAAAAATCTTATGCGCGAATTGAAGGCGGAGGGACATACCATCGTTGTTGCTGAACACAGGCTTTATTATCTTACAGACCTTGCAGATCGCTTCCTCTACATGGAAAATGGAAGCATAAAAGAAGAATGGAGTCCTGAAGAACTGCTTTCCATGTCAGAAAATAAACGGCAGAAAATTGGAATCCGGGCCGCGGATTTGCGCCATATCGAGGTAGATATTCCTCCCAGAGAAGATAAAAATGTGACATTAGAGGTAAAGCAGCTGGCCTTTTCTTACCGCAAACATCCAGTCTTTCACGACATATCTTTCCAGGTGTATGCTGGTGATCTGATTGCGATCGTAGGACATAATGGAATTGGGAAAACGACGTTGTCTAACATTCTTTGCGGGATACAGAAAGAAAAGACAGGGCAGGTTTTATACAATGGGCAAGAAATTTCCAAGGGTAAAAGAAAGAATTTTGCCTATTTCGTTATGCAGAATACGGATTGCCAGCTGTTTGGAGACAGTGTGGAGGAAGAATTGCTCTTGAACGGTAAAGGAAGTACCCAGGAGCAAAGGGATGATCTGCTGAAATTATATGGACTTTTTGAATGGAAAGACAAGCATCCTGCTACCCTGTCTGGAGGTCAGAAACAACGGCTTACTCTTGCCGTATCAGATTGGATAGATACGCCTGTTTTGCTTTTGGACGAACCTACCAGCGGCCTTGATTTCAAAAATATGATGAGAATATCTGAGCATTTGAAGGCTCTGGCTCAAAAGGGAAAGACCATTTTGATTATCACCCATGATTATGAATTTGCTGCTATGACTTGTAATCGAGTGCTTCATTTTGTTGATGAAGGTCATGCAGAAACATTCCCCCTGCAAGGAAACCTCCCTCGGTTATATTCTTGCCTCATGTGTCAGTAGTTGTGTGTCTGAATGGATAGATATGCCCTGTATGGAGTGGCAAAAACCATAAAATACTTTTATGATAATAGGTGGGTTAGAAGATTCTAACCCGCCTATTACTGCGAAAGGAGCCTTGCTTATGGAGAAGCAAAAAAATGGAGAGCTGTCCAGAATGTTCGGATATGCAGGAAACTACCATGTCCTGACTGTTTTAGGCTGTATCCTCTCCGGGATTAGTACCATTTTGTCTATGCTGCCCTTTGTTTGTATATGGCTTGTTATCCGTGATTTGATTCAGGCATTCGCTGCGGGGGATATATCTCTTGCAACGGAAAGTACTCGTTATGCGTGGATGGCAGTCGTGTTTGCAGCAGCAAGTGTTTTAATTTATTTCATCGCGTTGAACTGCACCCACCTGGCGGCATTCCGCACAGCAACCAATATGCGGAAAACAGCAATTCATCATATTGTGACACTTCCGCTGGGATATTTCAGCCAGAACGCCAGTGGACGGCTGCGAAAAATCATTGATGACAACGCAGGACTTACAGAAGGATTCCTGGCTCATCAACTGCCGGATTTGACTGGTGCGGTTGTTATGCCGGTTGCTGTTATTGTGTTGATTTTTCTTTTTGACTGGCGGTTAGGAATCTGCTGCCTGATCCCTATGGGGATCAGTGTCATCTTTCTGAAACAGATGATGGGTGGAGACAATGCACAGTTTATGGGTAAATACATGACTGCACTGGAAACTATGAATAAAGAGGCCGTGGAATACATTCGCGGTATTCCTGTAGTAAAGGTGTTTCAGCAGACAATTTACTCCTTTAAAAATTTCCATGCAGCCATAGAAGAATATGAAAAATTTGCTTCCGGGTATGCTTTGAAATGCCGTATTCCTCTTACCGGATTTACAGTCACACTGAACGGCACATTTGTTTTACTTATCCCGGTCGCTATGTTGATTTTATCTGGAGTCAGCGGACAGGCCGTTTATGAAAATGTTGTACTGGATTTCCTGTTTTACAGTCTGTTTACTCCGGTCTGTGCAACTATGATGAACCGTATCATGTTTGCCAGTGAGCAGCTCATGGCCGCAAAAAGCGCAGTCAGCCGAGTGGAGGAAATTTTACAGGAACAGCCATTAAAGGAACCGGAGCATCCCATGATCCCGGCAGACGCTTCGATTGTATTTTCGGATGTGTCTTTTGCCTATCCGGGTGCCAAAGGAAACGCCTTAAACCATATCAGCTTTGAGGTCCCGGCAGGAAAAACAGTTGCACTTGTCGGAGCTTCCGGCAGCGGCAAAAGTACGGCGGCAAGTCTCATTCCCCGCTTTTATGATGTCCAGTCAGGCTCCGTTACGATTGGCGGTGTGGACGTACGCAATATTGAAAAGCAGGAATTGATGAAAAGAGTTGCTTTCGTGTTTCAGAATACCCGCCTGTTCAAAGATACTTTACTTAACAACATTAAGGCGGCTCGTCCAGACGCCACCAGAGAAGAAGTGTTGAAATCGGCCAATGAAGCACAGTGCAAAGATATTATTGACCGGCTTCCGGACGGGCTTGATACGCTTGTCGGAACAGGAGGCACTTATCTCTCAGGAGGTGAAAACCAGAGGATTGCGTTGGCAAGGGCAATCTTAAAAGATGCTCCCATCATCATTCTCGATGAAGCCACAGCATTTGCAGATGCCGAGAACGAACATCAGATACAACTTGCCTTTGAGCGGTTGACCAAGAATAAAACTGTTTTGATGATAGCTCACCGGCTTTCTACAATACAAGACGCAGACCTTATTCTGGTATTTAAGGATGGACAAATTGCTGAAAGAGGTACACATGAAGAATTAGTCGCTTTGAATGGCATTTATTCTTCTATGTGGAAGGATTATCAAACTTCGATTGCATGGAAAGTCGGAAAGGAGGGTGAGCAGCATGATTAAAGCACTGAAAAACAAGTATGCGTTAAGCAATCAGGGTGCAAAGGATCTGCTGAAAGGAATTATTTATTCCGTACTGGCAAATATCAGTCTGATGTTTCCTGTTATTCTTCTGGCAATCGTTCTCAACCAGCTTCTTGCGCCTATTTTGGGAATGAATGCGCCGGAGATCAGCGCCATTGTTTATACAGTGATTGGTATTGTGATTTTAGCCGTTGTTTTTATCTTTCACTATTGCCAGTACACCGCAGCATATCTGGGAACTTATGACGAAAGTGCAAGGCGGCGTATCAGTCTTGCGGAAAAATTACGAACCCTTCCACTGACCTTTTTCCACCAGCGTGATATTGCTGATCTGACAAGCACAATTATGGGGGACTGTGCAAATTTTGAACACGCATTTTCCCATACCGTTCCGCAATTTTTTGGAGCGGTTATCTCAACAGGTATTGTTTGTGTGGGCCTGCTGATTTTCAACTGGCAAATGGGCCTGGCCCTTCTCTGGGTAGCTCCGATTTCCTTTGCGATTGTACTTCTGTCACGGAAATGGCAGGAAAAGCTAAGCAAAAAGCATATGAATGCCAGACTGGAACTTGCCGAAGGCATCCAGGAATGCCTGGAGACCGTACAGGATATAAAAGCCTGCAATCAAGAGGAAGATTATCTCCGCAAACTGGATGCAAAGATGGATGCTGCCGAAAAAGCACAGATTTCTTCTGAAATGACGACAGCGAGCTTACTGACAACCGGCCAGATGTTTTTACGGCTTGGGTTGGCGACAGTAATCGTTGTCGGAAATAGTCTTGTGGTAAACGGCAATGCGACCCTTTTTACCTATATTCTGTTTTTGATTGCGGCTTCTCGCTTGTACGATCCCCTTTCTGGGGCAATGGCAAATATGGCAGAACTGTTTTCCGTACAACTTCAAGTGAACCGTCTAAAAGAAATTGAAGAATACCCGGAAGAAACCGGCGAAAAAGAAATCCATACAAACGGATACGATATTACTTTCGATCATGTCCGGTTTTCTTATGAGAAGGACAAGCCGGTGCTGCGGGATGTCTCATTTACTGCAAAGCAGGGACAGGTTACCGCATTGGTCGGCCCGTCTGGTGGCGGTAAAAGTACGGTTGCAAAGCTGGCTGCCAAATTTTATCCCCTGGATGGAGGAAGAATCCTTTTGGGCGGAACCGATATCGCTCCGCTCAATTCAACCATGCTGATGAAAAATTTCTCTATCGTTTTTCAGGATGTCGTACTTTTCAATAACACCATCATGGAGAACATCCGTGTTGGTAAAAAAGACGCTACGGATGAGGAAGTCATTGCCGCAGCAAAGGCGGCTCAGTGTGATGAATTCATTTCAAAATTGCCGGATGGCTATCAGACGGTGATTGGAGAAAACGGTTCTACATTGTCTGGTGGAGAATGCCAGCGTCTTTCTATTGCCCGCGCTCTTTTGAAAGACGCCCCTGTGATTCTCTTGGATGAAGCAACCGCTTCTCTTGATGTAGACAACGAAACTGAAATTCAGAACGCAATTTCCAGACTGGTCAAAGGTAAGACTGTCCTTATTATTGCCCATAGAATGAGGACGGTTGAAGCTGCGGATAACATCGTTGTGTTGTCGGATGGCATGGTAGTTGAAAACGGAACTCACGAGAAACTTATGAAAGAAAATGGACTGTACCGTAAACTGGTCGATTTGCAGACAGCCTCTGCAAATTGGAGATTAAGCGTCTAACTCATAATAAGGAGGTACTGATGAAACTTCATGCGTCCGGCGAAGATTACTTGGAGGCCATCCTTGTCCTCCATAAGAAGATGGGCATGGTACGCTCCGTGGATGTTGCCAGGCACATGGAGGTTACAAAACCAAGCGTGTGCCATGCTGTAAACACCCTAAAAGACGGCGGCTTTCTGACGATGGATGAAGATCACTTTCTTTATCTGACCGATATAGGCCGGGAGGTTGCCGAAAAAATCTACGAGCGGCACTGCTTTTTCCGAGACAGGCTCATCGCCGCAGGCGTTGACCCAAAGACGGCGGAAACTGATGCCTGCCGGATGGAACACAACATCAGTATGGAATCCTTTGAAAAACTTCGGGATTACTATTCCTCTCAAAAGGGAAAATAGCTGGCCTGTACAGCAACGGACAAAGCAATGCGGCCGGGTAATACACCCGACCGCATTATTTGTTAGCGTTATTTTCTTTGGTATCCAACATTTTATCAATCAGGGCAAGCAACAGCTCCTGATCCCGCTGGCTGCATTGTGGAACCAACCGTCTGATCCGGTCAACAATTTCGCTGTCTGTGTTCGTCTGCGGCGCAAGGATTTCATCAAAAGAAGCGCCAATGGCATTGACAAGGCGAATCAAAACATCCAGGCTCGGCTTGCGCCTGCCGCTTTCTATGGCCGCTAAAAAACGAGGACTGATTTCTGCACGCTCCGCAATCTGTTCTCTCTTATAGTTTCGTTTTTCTCTGGCATTCCGCAAGGATGTCCCAAACGAAAAATCTATATGTCGTACTTTTTTATCCACTCTCCGTCACCTCACATAATAATATTTTACGAGTTACAAATATTATGCGGAATGATTGCAGAGTGGCTTTTTTATAGCTACTATGCGTTGCCTTTTTTGCTTAGGAGGAGATGATAATGCAAAAAGACAATGGCCTGCCTGCTCGTGGCAGGTCCTCTTAACGAAAAAAATCTGGCCGTGAAATTGCGCCAGAATCCGAAAAAAACAGTTTCTTCCCTGCCGGTTTTTTATGGCCTGCACAGGAACTATCAGTAGCAGAAAAAGAGCAACAAGATAAAACGGACACTGACATGGGATATTCCCATGCCTGTGTCCGTTTTGTTTTTCTTGTATTTCCACAATGCCGTTCGCCGCCTTCCGAGAGTTTGAAAACCACCCACTTTTCAAACTCTTGGAGGTAACGGCTATGAGTAAAAATCGTGAAGAAAGTACGAATTATTATCTTTACATAGATGGACAGGCTGTGCCGGTAAGCGAACAGGTTTACCGCGTGTATCAGCACTACGAGCGAAAAGAAGAATACTTTTCCTATGATCTGAAAACAGAAAAGTTCCAGAAAGACACTGCAATTTTCCTGCCCAGCAGAGAGGATTCCTATGAGCGCCTGCTGGAAAAGGACAAGCAGTTTGCCGCTTCTGGTCAGCCTGTGGAGGAACAGGCGGTCTCGTCCGTTTGGTTGGAGGAATTATTACAACATCTGTCATCGGATGAGAGGATCATTCTCCACAAACTGTATTTCGAGGACAAGTCAGAACGGATTGTCAGCATGGAGCTTGGAATTTCCAAAACAGCTCTGCATCAGCGTAAAGTCAAGCTGCTCCAAAAATTAAAAAATTTTTTGGAAAACATGGGAAAAGCATAGACCAAAACCACTCTCCCAACGGGGAAATAAGTGAGAGGGTCTATCTCTCTCATGCAGCTTGACAACTGAATAGACGGCATTTCCGGTACATAACCCATGTACGAGCGAATCAGGCGCGCCGCGAAGATGGACAGCCCCAGGAGGTGATAAACAGGACTGTTCCGAGCGATCAACGCCAGCCTGAACCCCGAAAGTGGCATTTCGGGCGCGGTGACTGCATGGGGGCTTAAAGATACTTCCTCACGGCCTCCTAAAGACTTGGGGGGAACCCTGCGGCGCACGAGTAAAACGACGCTGCGGAGTTATGACAGCCGCGCCAGCGGAGACCGGGAATGTCCCCCTCGTCAGGGGTGCGTGGCAAATGTGACGAGTAATCCGAACAGAATAACAGTAGCCGCACCAGGTTTTTATCGGAAGATTTCTTTCAGACTGGTGCGGCTGTTTAAGTATTAAGATATTAAGGAGGCGAGAGTGATGTTTGAAAAATTCCATCGAGGTGACATATATTCGGCTGATTTAAGTCCTGGTATCGGCTCCGAACAAAGTGGCTCTCGTCCTGTACTCATTCTTCAAAACAATGTGGGAAATTGTTTCAGTCCTACGATTATTATTGCAGCAATTACCAGTGTAAGCAAAAAAAGCAGAAAGTTCCCCACGCATTACCACTTAAATGACAGATGCGGTTTGGTGAAACCATCTGTTGTTATGCTGGAACAGATCAGAACAATCGACAAGTCGAGGTTAAAAAACTATATTGGTCATCTAAACAAGGATGACATGGAAAACATAAACAAGACGCTCTTGTGCAGTCTGGGGATTACATAAAAGTGCCGAAAGGCCGTATCATTTTCAGGCTGTGCAAGTAGAGTTATAATTTCGTTAGGAATTGCGGAGGTGATTCTGAATGGAGAATATCCAGAATAAAAGCGCATTGATTCCTTCAGATGAAATCCGGTCAGAAGAACTTCTGGCGGAACAAAAATTTGAAGCGTTTATCACTTCGCTGGCACATATCATCGAGAAATATGGTATGAGAGTGCTGGGCGAGGTTGACGGAGCTGCGTGAGAATCGCAGCTTTACATAGGATATTTTCCAAAAGTAAATTTTGGAGGTATGAATTATGAATCGATATGGAAAACGCTGTGTTTTGTATCCGAGGGTCAGCACAGAGATGCAAGTGGACGGATACAGCCTGGAAGGTCAAAAAAATATGCTGACACGATTTGCGGATCGTGAGGAAATGATCATTGTTGATACTTATGAAGATGCCGGTAAATCCGGTAAATCCATCGAGGGACGGCCTGCCTTTCAAAAAATGCTCAGAGATATTGAGGATGGCTTGGACATTGACTATATTTTAGTGTATAAGCTGTCACGGTTTGGCCGTAATGCAGCAGATATACTTAACTCTTTGGAGTTGGTTCAATCTTATGGTGTAAATCTGATTTGCATAGAAGAAGGGATTGATTCCTCTCAGACAAGCGGAAAACTTTTGATTTCTGTACTATCTGCTGTGGCTGAGATTGAGCGTGAGAATATTATCGAGCAGACGATGAACGGGCGGCGCGAAAAGGCACGGCAGGGTGGATGGAATGGTGGCTTTGCTCCCTACGGATATACACTGGAAGATAACAAGCTGATGATTGAAGAAACAGAGGCTGTGGCAATACGGAAGATTTTTGAATTATATACTTCATCGGAAATCGGTTTGGGTGGTATTGCGAATCAGTTGAACTTACAAGGTATACGGAAAATTCCGAGGCAGAATGGCACATTAGAGGATTGGACAGGACATTTTATTAAACTGATATTGGATAACCCGGTTTATTGCGGTAAAATTGCCTATGGACGGAGAACGAAGGAAAAAGTCAAAGGCACAAAAAACGATTACCAGATGAAAAGAAATGACGATTACATTCTGACAGAGGGACAGCATAAAGGAATCGTTAGTGAGGAGGTATGGGAAAAGGCTCATGCCAAGCGTCTTAGAACCGGAGTAAAGCAACCGTCAAAAATTGGGCGGGATCGAGTTCATTTGTTATCAGGTCTGCTGAAATGCCCGGTTTGTGGAAGTCCCATGTATACGAATAAACACGCATGGACAAATAAAGATGGCACTTACAAAGAAATTTACTATTATGTATGTAGTCGGAATAGGATGGTCCGGGGGAAGCATTGTGAATATAAGGCGATGCTGAAAAAGACCGATATTGAACCGATGGTCATTGAGGCAATTCGTGAGATCGTAAGGAATGAGGAATATGCCCAAGCCATTAAAAAACGGATTGGCGTTCAGATTGACACGAAAGCAGTGGATAAGGAACTGGAGGGTTATCAGGCAAAGCTGAAGGAAGTTGATCTGAATAAAACAAGATTGGAACGGGAAATTGACAGTCTCCCTGCTGATGCAAAATACCGGGAACGAAAGCTCCATGATATGACCTTGCGGTTAGATTCCCTATATGATGTCATTGTTGAGCTGGAGGAAAAAATCGAAGATGCCAGACTTCGGCGAGATGCAATTAAGCAACAGGCAATTACTCTTGAGAATATTTACAAAATCATGGTGAATTTCGACTGCGTTTATAATATAATAAATGACGAAGAAAAGAGAAATGTGGTCACAGCCTTGATTAAGGAAATTGAAATTTACAGGAATGACGAGTCTGAATATCCGCTAAAGCGGATTGGCCTGAATTTTCCGGTGTTCAAGGATGGCGGGGAAGTTACGGAACTTTTGTGGGACAAAGGGAATACCGTTGAGACTGTGGTAGGACTACACAGAAAGGATATGTAGAAATCCTTGAATTTACGCACTTTGTAGAGTTTTTCAGCTTCAACAGGATTGCTGAAAATCAGAAGGAATAATTGTGGATAGACATATTGAATGATATACTTATTAAGCAAAAGAATTATAAAGTACATATGATCTTTTATATGAGTAGCATGACAATAAATTTACATAGGAGGATATTATGAAACAACATATTTTATTAGAGAAAGCATTTGTATATAACAATCCCACACATAAATTAACACCAGAAGGATGTTCGTATGATAGAAAAAGTGGATTATGGAGGGTCGATGGCACTGGAGAGGTTATGATGATAAGTGATTTTGCCCAAAGACCGGAAACAAAAAAGTGTGATGTTGAAACTGGTGAGGATCAAAAAGGTGAATAAAATAGATTATTTAGTAATTTCTTCAACAATAGATTTTTCAACTGACTTAGTTTGTTATCAACTGATGAAAAATAATGAAAAATTTTATCGCCTAAATCGTGATGAATTTTGCAAACATAAAATCTTCATAGATTTACAAAAACAGACAATGATAATTTCTATAGAGGATGAAGAATACGAAGCTCAATTTGATAAATTAAAAGGTATTTTTTTTCGAGCACCGGTTTTTTTGCGAACTCAATCAAAGGCTGAATTATCAGTATCTGAACAATTAGAGAGAAATCAATGGAGTGCATTTTTAAGAAATTTAATCATATTTAAAAACGCAAATTGGATTAACAATCCAGTATGTACATATCGAGCAGAAAATAAATTATATCAGTTATGTATAGCAAAGGAGAGTGGATTGTTGGTGCCAACTACATATGTGTCGAATAGTGGAGATGTAAATTTAATATCCGATAAACAATATGTGGTCAAATCTTTAGACACGGCACTTTTTTATGATTTGAAAAATAAAAAAGAAATGTTTACGTATTCAAATGTAGTCACTGGTGCGGAGTTACAACAGTATGATTTGACTGAGGCACCAGTATTTGTACAAGAGTTTTTGAATCCCAAGATAGATTGTAGAGTTACATATGTTTCCGGGAATTTATTTCCAGTTAAAATATTAGAAAATGGGCATGGAATGTATGGTGATTGGAGAGTGCGAAAAGAAGAATTAGAATATATTCCATTTCAATTGCCAGAAGATGTAGAATTAGCAATACGCAGTCTTATGAAGAATTTAAATTTAAATTTCGGAGGGATTGATTTAGCTCTTGTAGATGGAAAATATTATTTTATTGAAGTAAATCCTACTGGAGAATGGGGATGGTTGGAGATTAAGACAGGAATAAATATAAGTGAAACTATAAAAAATGCATTAGGTGAAAATATATGTTAGGACAAATTATACCAATTATAGACATATGTAAGTCAAATAGAGTTTTACGAGAAAAAAATATTGAGATACCAGAATCTATTGAAACTATAGATATGAAATTCTTGGAAAACGATTATAATGCTACAGTAGAGGCAAAGAATAAGTTTGAAGATAAGGCAAAAACAATAGTTGCTGCTTTAACGATTTCTATTACACTTATTCTGAATTTATCCAAAATTATTGATACGGTTGTAACAAAATTTCCAATAGGACATTTTCGCTATTTTATATTTATATTAGCTATATTAGCTATAATGTATATGATAATGGCTGGAATTATGTCAATACAGGTGTTGATTAAAGAGAATCTGTTATATCAGATTCCGTTAGAGAAAAGAACGGATAAAAAAAGTATTTTTCAATCTACACAGAAAAATATAAATCAAAACTTGATAAGAAATAATATAATATATGCGTCTTATATATCAATAAGAAATTCTGTTATTTGTCTTTTGATTATTTTTGGATTAGCGGTATTTCCTTATCAAAAAGTTAATAACATTGAGAGTACAAAAATTAACACTACTACAGAAGTGACATACGGCAATGCTGCTGTTGAATGGTTGATTAATAATTCACAGAAAGCGCCTGATTTTGATAAAATTATTGAATCATATAAAAATATTTGTAATGATGGAAGGCAGATGAATATATATGATAAAAATCAGGGAATTATAGTTACTATCGAAGCTAAAAATAATTCATATCTTATTTCTGCAGTGATTGATAATATAACTGAAATAAAATGATATTGAATAGCATTTAAGAAAACTTCTCTCTTTGAAGAAATATTTTTATACAATATTAAAAAGAAACAGATTAAAAATAAATTTACCTCAAAGGTGGCAATGGATCATAAACGAACCATAGCCACCTTTTTTATGAGCAAAAATAAGAAAAAAGGAGGTATTGTATGAAAAAATATAATTTGCACCATAGTCTCTCCTAAACATTTGTAATAATAAATTAAGTATAATACATGGGTTTAACATTAACAAGCTACAAGATGGGATTATTCTTTTTCCTAGACTGTTCTGAGGTAAAATCGGGCTGTGTCTGACCGAGGTATTGGCTCAAATTTTCCAGTTTTCGGTTTAATGATTGAACCTCTTTTTCACAATCTTTATAGGTGGAAGTCAGTTCATTTTTCTGTTTCATTAGTTCCTGGTATTCCGCTTTTAGCTTATCAACATTCAATCCTTTTAAGTTTATCCCAGTCTGCTCAAGTACACGTCGTGCACCGCCATATAGAATGAGCTGGCTTTCGTATCGGCGGAAATATGCGTCTGGGTTCTTTGACTTTTTGTAGGCGATGTGATAGGAGCGGTTGGTTTTGTACTGCTCGGCATATTTGATGATTTTTGCAAGGTCTTTCATGCGGTGTTTTTTTTGACAGTTCGATGTACAGGATGCTTTCAAAAATAGCTTTCGAATGGTATTGTGTTAAAAACAATATATCTGGGTATTATTCAGAATTTAGTAATATAGTTGAATTTATTACAACTGGTAATGGTACGAACCCGGTTAGCATAATTCAAGAAGAAGAACTGTATAAAATTGTCCAGATATAGGTAATGTCAGAACACCAAACTGCATTTGGCCGTTCTGGATTAAATATGTATGCTGAAAATAGCAATGACGATTACAAAGGATATAAAGAGGTGGCGATTCAGGAGGACTTCGACAAATTTTAATCAACTGGTAGATTTTGGAGTATAAACAATTTGTAAAACATTGAATTTGTATTGCTCTTGTCCGTACAAATGGATATAATATAGTTAGAAAAAACTCGAAAGGAGTGTTTACTATGGCAACAAAATCAGCAAATTTATACGCACGTATTGAGCCTGATGTAAAAGAACAGGCAGAAGAAATCTTAGCAGCATTAGGAATTCCTGCATCCAATGCAATAAATATGTTTTACAAACAAATTATTCTTCAAAGAGGACTTCCCTTTGAAGTGAAAATGCCATCCGCTCGTCCTGTAGACGTTAGTGCATTATCAGAAGCACAGATGAATGCAGAACTAGAGAAAGGATATGCGGATATGCAGGCTGGTCGTACTAGATCAGCAAAATCTGTTTTTGCTGATATCCGCAAGGATTACAATTTATGATTTATGATATCGTGCTTTCAGATCAAGCCGAGATAGACCTTCGTGGAATCTTGGAATACATTGCTTTTGAACTGCAGGCACAAGAAAATGCAAGTGGTTACGATTATCCGTGTTATGTACGGTGGACGAGATGTGGATACGCAATTAAACAGATTTACAAAAACAAAATAATTTGAAAGCATCAATCAGAAATGGTTGGTGCTTTTTTCACTTTATAGGATTAGGGTGTCAAAAGCACCATTTTAATACTTGATTTTATTTGTACCCTGAAAATTTAAGGAATTCTGGATATCCGGAACCAGGAAAGGATTCCGTTCTGGTCATTGTTCCAGTCCGTTTCGGGCGGTTCCGAGAACCTGTAGATTCGGATCAAGGGATTCAACGGCAGATCGAAGTCCGTTACGGATGGATGCTTCATCATCAGCGATGAGGACAGAAACTGCAGATGGAGTATTCATGAATAAAAGTCCTTTCAACAAAGATGTCATACAAAGTTGCATATGTTAATTATACTACAAAGGGATAGGGAAAACAATAAGATATGTGTCGACAATGATACATAATGCACAAGAAAACAATAAAAACATCAAAAAAACAATACAAAGTTCAGAATAACAAAAGAAAGGTCAGAAAAATAAATGGAAAAGTGCACAAAGAAAACATATAATATCAGTATCGGGACAGACAAAATCCCAAGTTCGTGAAACAAATATTTAAAAAGAAAAGGAGAGGGTATTATGAGAAAACGTTTGACAGCAGCAACACTGGCAGCACTTATGGCACTGAGCATGACCGCATGCAGTGGTGGTAAAGCAGCAGAGACAACCGCAGCTCCGGAGACCAAGGTAGAAGAGACCAAGGCTGAGGAGTCAAAGGCAGAAGAGACAAAGGCTGAGACCGAGGCTGCAAAAGACGGAGAGAAGAAACCAGAAGATTATACGGGAAGTGTTGTTGTTTATTCTCCACATGATGCCGATCCTCTGAACGCAGGTGTGAACCTGTTTATGGAGAAGTATCCGAACGTGAAGGTAGAAGTTGTAGCGGCAGGTACTGGAGAGTTATGTAACCGTATTGCAGCAGAATCCGCAAACCCGATCGCAGATGTGCTTTGGGGCGGCGGCGCTGACTCCTTAGCAGCATTCAAGGAATACTTCCAGCCGTATGTATGTGCCAATGATGAATTTATCGGTGATGCTTATAAGGATCCTGATGACTTATGGATCGGCGAGAGCCCGCTTCCGATGGTTATCTTCTATAACAAAGATCTGATCGAGAAAGACGGACTGACCATACCGGAGTCCTGGGAAGATTTAACAAAACCTGAGTGGAAAGGCAAGATCGCTTACTGTCTGCCATCCAAATCTGGTTCTGCTTATACACAGCTTTGTACCATGATCCTTGGCCACGGCGGCAAGGAAGCTGGATGGGATTTCATCAAACAGTTATATGACAATCTGGATGGAAAGATCGTAGATTCCTCTGGTAAATGCCACAAGATGGTAGCTGACGGCGAGTTCTATGTAGGACTGACGATCGAGAAATCTGCAATCAAATACGCAGACGATCCATCCGTTGGATTTGTATATCCAAAAGACGGTACCAGTGCAGTTCCTGATGGCGTTGCATTAGTAAAGGGATGCCCGAACGAAGAGAATGCGAAACTGTTTATCGATTTTGTAACCTCCAAAGAGTGCCAGACCGAGCAGAGCCAGAACTGGGGACGCCGTCCGGTAAGAAGCGATATGGAAGTTGGAGAAGGCATGGCCAAGTTAGAGGATCTGGTATTAGTAGATTATGACTTTGACTGGGCAGCAAATGAAAAAGAAGCGAACATTGAGAAATTCAATGATATCATGGTGAACTAATACGGTTCATGAAAAAGACCGCCTTGCCCATAAGGGCGGGCGGTTTTTCGATTAAACTGCAAAACAAGAAATGGAGGAAACAGGTATGAGTCATGCAGTGGTCATAAAAAAAGCCGTAAAAAAATATGGAAACTTTACAGCGCTAAATGGGGTAGATTTAGAGATTAAACCGGGTGAGTTTTTTACACTGCTTGGCCCGTCCGGATGTGGAAAAACCACACTTCTCCGCATGATCGCCGGATTTAACAGCGTAGACGGCGGTGAGATCTGTTTCGATGAGAAAGTGATCAACAATCTGGAAGCTCATAAGCGGGACATCGGTATGGTATTCCAGAACTATGCGATTTTCCCGCATCTGACTGTGGCGGAGAACGTGGCCTATGGATTGAAAGCGAAAAAATGTCCAAAAGAGCAGATCCCAGGAAAAGTAGAGGAAGCTTTGGATCTGGTACAGATCAAGAATTTAAAGGACAGAAAGCCGAATGAGCTTTCCGGTGGACAGCAGCAGCGTGTGGCATTGGCCAGAGCGTTTGTCATCGAGCCGGGCGTTCTTCTGATGGATGAGCCACTTTCCAATCTGGATGCGAAGCTGCGTGTGCAGATGAGAACTGCCATCAAGAAGCTGCAGCGGCGTCTGGGAATCACCACGATTTATGTCACCCATGACCAGGAAGAAGCGCTGGCCATTTCTGACCGGATCGCGGTTATGAAGGAAGGGAACATCATGCAGGTGGGAACTCCGGAATCTATCTATAAGAAACCGGAGAATACCTTCGTTGCCGGATTTATCGGAGTGTCCAATTTTGTAGACTGTGAGGTTAAGGGAGATAATCCGGAAGCAGCGGTTCTGGATATTAAGGGAGAGTGTAAGATCACCTGTCAGTTAAAGAAGCCATTTTCCGGCAAAGGTATCATTTCCGCAAGACCGGAGCAGCTGTTCTTTGACGAGAAAGAAGGTCTGCCAGGAAAAATTGTGATGTCAACCTTCTTGGGTGACTTTATCGAGTATGAGATCGAGCTGGACAATGGACAGACCCTGCAGTTAAATGAGTACACCAAGGATGTGCAGACCGTCAGACCGGATGGACAGAATGTGAAAGTGAACTTTGATATTCATGCCGTAGGCGTTTACGATGCCGCTACCCAGGAGGTGATTTCATGGTAACCAAGAAAAAACTGGACTTCTGGTTCTGGGTAAAACTGCTGGTGATCGGATTTATGCTGGTATTTCTGATCTATCCGTTCTGTACCCTGATCACCCGAAGCTTTTTCTCAGCGAAAACGGAACAGTTTTCCCTGGAAAATTATATCCGTTTCTTTACGAAGAAATATTATTACTCTGCATTGGGCCGAAGCCTGTTCGTATCCTGCGTGACCACCTGCACCGCCCTGTTGGTTGGCGTGCCTATGGCTTACGTGATGTCCCGTTATAACGTATTTGGCAAGAACTTTATCCATATTTTCATTATCATGAGTTTGATGAGCCCGCCATTTATCGGCGCGTACAGCTGGATCATGCTCTTTGGCCGTGCAGGTCTGGTGACGAAAGCATTTGCCAATATTGGAATCCATCTTCCGAGTATTTACGGAAAACTGGGTATTATCCTGGTATTTACATTTAAATTGTTCCCGTATGTGTATCTGTATACCTCCGGTGCCATGGGAAGTATCGATTCCAGTATCGAGGAGGCGGCGGAAAACTTAGGAAGCAACAAGTTACGTCGTCTGTGGACCATCACACTTCCGGTTGTGGCTCCATCCATCGCGGCAGGCGCTATCATGGTATTTATGACCAGCCTGGCAGATTTCGGTACCCCGATGCTGATCGGTGAAGGTTATATGGTGCTTCCGGTTCTTGTATACAATGAATACATGAGTGAGATCGGCGGTAACGCCCACTTGGCAAGCGCGTTGTCTGTTGTAGTTGTGTTATGTTCCACCACAGTCCTTCTGATCCAGAAATATTTCGTCAGCCGGAAAAATTATGTGATGACTGCTATGAGACCTCCGAAGGAAGAAGTGCTTCACGGCGCAAAACGGGTAGTGGTTACCTTACCAGTGCTTTTAGTGACATTGATTGGAATTATGCCACAGATCGTGGTAATCGTCAGCAGCTTCATTAAGTGTGATTTCACCGGATTTAAGAAAGGCTTCAGCATTGACAGTTATGTGACTATTTTTAACCGTCTGTGGACGAATATCCGCAATACCTTTGTGTTCTCATCGGTTGCCATTGTATTTATTATCATTTTAGGCATGCTGATTTCTTACATCGTGGTGAGACAGAAGGGGCTGGCGGGACAGCTGATGGATCTGCTGATCATGTTCCCATTTGTGATTCCTGGTGCGGTTCTTGGTATCAGCTTGATCGTGGCATTTAATAAACAGCCAGTGATTCTTACCGGTACAGCAGCTATTATGATCATCGCTTTTATTGTCCGGAAACTGCCGTATACGGTCCGTTCCGGCAGCGCATTTTTACAGCAGATGGATGTCAGCGTGGAAGAAGCTTCCATCAGTCTGGGAGTGTCCCCGATGAAGACATTTTTCCATGTGACAGCACGTCTGATGGCACCTGGCATTCTGTCCGGCGCGATCTTGAGCTGGATTACCTGCATTAATGAGCTTTCTTCCAGCGTTATGTTATATGGAGGAAAGACCAGTACCATCTCCGTGGCCATTTACACGGAGGTTGTGAGAAATAGTTTCGGTACGGCGGCAGCGCTGGCTTCGATCCTGACAGTCAGCACAGTCATTTCTCTTCTGATCTTCTTAAAAGTCAGCAAGGGCAAAGTATCGGTTGTATAATTGGGGATTTGACGCAAAACAAAGTTCCTGTGGTGACAGGAAATGTTATTTTGGCGAAACGTTGCGTATAGATGGAATCGCTTGTGTTGCAAAAAGAGGAAAAAAACATGGTAAAATTTGGTACTGGCGGATGGAGAGCAATTATTGGCGAAGAATTTACAAAGGAAAATATTCAGAAGCTGGCATTGGCGCTCTGCTTAAAGATCAAAGCAGAACATGTGGAAGACCAGGAGATCGTCATCGGCTATGACCGCCGTTTCTTATCAAAAGAGGCGGTGATCTGGGCGTGTCAGATCTTTGGAAAACAGGGGATCAAAGTGCTGTTCGTAGACCGCAGTTCTCCAACACCGTTAATTATGTTTTATGTGATGAAACACGAATTACCGTATGGCCTGATGGTGACAGCCAGCCATAACCCGGCGATCTACAATGGAATCAAGGTATTTACCAAAGGCGGACGGGATGCGGATGAGCACCAGACTGCCCAGATCGAGCAGTATCTGGTACAGGCAGAGAAGATCTACGAGAAGGATGACAGCGAGGAAGGTCAGATGCCTCCTCATTCATACCTGGATCTGGTGAAAAGCGGTATGGTAGTGGAAATGAACCCCATGAACGAGTATCTGGACAATATCATTTCCATGATCAATATGGACGCTATCCGGGAGCGGGATTTAAGGATTGCTATTGATCCCATGTATGGAGTCAGCTTAACTGCTTTATGTACGATTCTGTCCATCGCCCGTTGTACGGTGGAGACCATCAATGCCCAGCACGATACACTGTTTGGCGGGAAAGTGCCTGCACCGACAGAAGATACGCTGCGGAACCTTCAAAATTATGTACTGGACCGTTATTGTGACATTGGAATCGCTACCGATGGCGATGCGGACCGGCTTGGCGTCATTGATGATAAGGGTCATTACCTGCATGCCAACACCATTTTAGTGATGTTGTATTACTATCTGCTGAAATACAAGGGGTGGCGGGGTCCGGCGGTAAGAAATATTTCTACCACCCATGTATTAGACCGTGTGGCGGAGAGCTTTGGGCAGAAATGTTATGAGGTTCCCGTTGGATTTAAGTATATTTCTGCAAAGATGCAGGAGACGGATGCCATTATCGGCGGCGAGTCTTCCGGTGGTCTGACGGTGAAAGGGCATATTCATGGTAAGGACGGTATTTATGCTGCATCCCTTCTGGTGGAGATGATCGCAGTCAGCGGTAAGAAGCTGTCGGAGATTGCGGAAGATATCCGGAAGGAATATGGAGAGATCCATATGGAAGAGCGGGCGTACCGCTTTACCTTAGAAGAAAAAGAGCGGATCCAGAAGGTGCTGATGGAAGATAAGGGATTGCCGGAACTGCCATTCGCTGCGGATCATGTATCTTATCTGGATGGCTGCAAGGTGTATTTCCAGAATGGTGGCTGGGTAAGCGCCCGGTTCTCCGGAACGGAGCCGTTACTTCGGATTTTCTGCGAGATGGAGACCGAGCATGAGGCTGTTCAGGTCTGCGAGATTTTTGAGGAATATTTACATTTACGCTAAGTAAAAAGAGAAAAATCCCCCTTCTTTGCGTTTTTTTGGTATACTGTAAGTATCGAAAATTCCTGTGGAGAAGGGGGATTTTGTGTGAAAATAGTGCAAGTGGTTTTAAGGCATAAAAGAGAAATTTGCACAGTTGGAGTGGCACTTGGGATAGTGGGTGTCATGACGGGCTGTGAAAAGAAAACTCAGGAAGCGCCGATTCTGGCGCAGGCTGACCTGGTGATCTATGCGGTACAGGAGCCGTCAGTCTATGAGCCGGTGATCAAAGAATTCGAGGAACGGACAAACCTGGTGGTGGATGTGTGCGTTGGAACCACAGAAGAATTAAAGCAGATGCTGGAACATGACAGGGCAGAAAGAGAAAACCGGGAGGTGGGTAAACACCGGAATGATGGTTCTGTTCAGTCGGTGTGTAAAGAGCAGACGGATAATCAGATTCAGGAAAGTTATCAGGAACAGCAGAAAACTTTGGACTGGGATCTGGTATTTGGCGCAGGGGTAGAAACCCTGGAGCAGTTTTCAGATCAGTGGCTTTCCTGTGAAAATTCACAGACGGAATCCATTATCCAGGAGTTTGCCAGTCCAGACCAGACCTGGACCAGTTTTTCGGCGCTGCCATTGGTGATCATGTACAATACCAATGTGGTGACATACCGGGAACTTCCTGTTGGGTGGGAAAGCCTTTTAGAACCCAGATGGAAGGGAAGAGTGGCATTTGTAGATCCGGAAGTCTCCGGGATCGGCGGATTCGCCCTGGCGGCGGCTCACATTACTGGTCCAGATCAAGAAGATTATGTGAAAAAACTGGCGGAAAATTTGGATTTTCAGACCCTACAGAGTCTCAATCAGGTTAATGAGGGGATTTTAGACGGGCAGTATTCTGTTGGTGTGACCAGTGAAGAGGCGGCCCAGGCATTGCGGGTTGACGGCGCGGATGTGGATTACATTTACCCGGAAGAAGGAACGGTGGTTGTGGTGGACGGAACTGCCATCCGGCGGGGCTGTGCTCATGAAGAGGCAGCAAGGCAGTTCCTGGAATTTACCATCAGCCGGGACGCCCAGGAGATCCTGGTGTCAGATTTAAACCGCCGTTCCGTGCGGCGGGATGTGGCTCCGCTTGAGGGTCTGGTTCCCATGGCAAAACTTCCGATCATATCTGCAGGATTAAAGGAGCTGTCCTCAGAGAAAGAAGAAGCTCTGACCGAGTGGAAACAGGTGATGGAAGGAGGCGGATCATGAAACAGATCGTGAAACGGTTCAGCCTTTCTTTTAAAAACCGGGTGTTTTTCATGTGCCTTTTGGCGACATTGGTGCCGCTTTTGATCTCCAGTGTCGTGATGGTGCATATTTTTACTATGTCCTTAAACCGTCAGAGCGAGGGTACGGCAAAGCAGCAGATCACGGAGATCAGCGAGCGGTTTTCCAGGTTGTTAGAGGATTGTGAAAATACCTGCGCAGAGCTGACGGCAGACGGATCGGCAGCCTGGAACCTGATCGACAACACCACCATTGAGATCCAGAAGGGGATGTATCTATCCCTCTATCAGGCGGTACAGGAGATTTACGGTCACGCCCAGTGCAGTGTCTATGACGCAGGCGGACGGCTGCGTTTCACCACGGATACTCTTCCGAGAGAGGGGAAACTTCCTGTTTATTGGGGACTTTTAAGAAAGGCGTCCCAGAATGAGGGGATGACCTATTACCGGACAGATCCTTATCTGGCAGTGACAAATCCCAGTATTCTGATGCAGGGGGCCTATTCCCTGGAAAATCCCCATGGGGCCAGAACCGGATATGTGGTGCTGGACTTTACCAGGGATAATTTTGACAATGTATTCAGCGGTTTTTATTCCCTGACGGATATGATCCTGATCTTAGATGATCACAGAAAGCCGGTGTACTGCTCCAGACCTGATTACAGCGAGGCTCAGATCAGTGGGATCATTGCGGAGCTGATGAAGCCCCAGGGGACAGCGGAGGCAGGAAAAGGTGCCCAGCAATATCTGTGTCTCCGGGAACCAGAGCGGGGATTTTATGTGATCTTATGCCGCCAGGCGCCGATCAGCGCCCCGGCAGTCCGGATGATGGGCACGGTAGTGCTGGCGTTATCCTTGTTGAGTCTGGCTTTAAGCCTTGTGATCTCAGAAGCCCTGGCGCGGCATATCACCAGGCCGGTCAGCCGTCTGGATAAGGCGATTGCGAAAGTCAAGGATGGGGATTTAAGCATCCAGGTCAAGGTGAAAACCAACGATGAACTGGGCCGTCTGACAGAGAGCTTTAACCAGATGGTGAAGGATTTAAAACGCTATCTGGAGGACCGGGTCCAGCGGCAGAAGGACTTAAATGAGACAACCCTGCGTCTTTACCAGACCCAGTTAAACCCACATTTTCTATACAATACGCTGGATACCATCAAATGGAGTGCCAAGATCCATCAGATTCCGGAGATTGCGGTGCTGGCGGAAAATCTGGCGGTAATTTTGCGAAAAAGCATTTCCAGTAAGCCGTTTATCCAGCTGCGGGATGAGCTGGATACCATCGAGAGTTATATTAAGATCCAGAAGATCCGGTTTGCGGGCCGTTTTCTCTATGAGACGGAGGTTCCGGATATGTTAGAGGACTGCGTGATCCCGAAGATGATCCTGCAGCCGTTGGTGGAAAATGCCATTATCCATGGTCTGGACGGCTGTGCAAATGGATATATCTGCATTTACGCAGCCCAGAAAGATGGAATTTTGCGGATTTCTGTCACCGATGATGGTTGCGGTATGGGACAGGAGATGCTAGACTGGATGAATAGTCCAAACCCTGCTAAGCGGGACGGACATTTAGGGCTTTACAATGTGATCCAGATTTTGAAACTGTATTATGGAGAAGAGTATGGAATACAGGCAGAATCGGATACGTCTGGAACGACTGTGACGATCCGTCTTCCAGCCAAGAAGGAGGCACCTCATGTATAAAGTAGTAGTGGTAGAGGATGAGAGTATGGTCCGGAAAGGAATCATTCTGACCATTGACTGGTCGGCGCTGGACTGTGTGGTGGTGGGCGATGCGGCCAACGGGGAAGAGGGCGTGGAGCTGGTGGACCGCCTGAAGCCGGACATTGTGGTTTCAGATGTGAAAATGCCCCGCATGGACGGAGTAGAGATGATCGAGCAGCTGAGGAAACAGGGCTGTAAGGCGAAATTCATCATTCTGACGGCATACAGCGATTTCAAATACGCCCAGAGCGCCCTGCGGTTAGGCGTCAGTGACTATCTGTTAAAGCCCTTAAAGGATGGAGAATTGGAAGGAGCGGTGCGGAAAATTCTGTCGGTGGTGGAAGTCGGGACAACTCAGGCGGAAGAGGAAGCTTCTATGGTGATCCATTTGCGGAGTGCAAAAAATGCCAAGAATAAATACGTGGAACAGGCCATCCGGTTTATCGAGGCCCATTACCGGGAGGACATTAACATCAGTACGGTGGCGGCTGATTTGGAGATCAGTGAGGGGTATTTAAGCCGGGTGTTCAAGAAGGAGACCGATTATACCTTTACCAATTACCTGACCCTGTATCGCATGAAGGTGGCGACGAAACTGCTTTCGGACTGCCGGGTGAAGGTGTACGAGGTAGCGGATCAGGTGGGATATTCGGATACGGCGTATTTCAGCGCCCAGTTTAAGAAATTTCTGGGAGTGTCTCCGTCGGAGTATCAGGACCGGAATTAAAGATAGAAATGGTTAGAAGGAGAACTTTTCATGGATTCATTTTTTACCAAAGACAAGCAGTTCTATAAAACCTTGTTCAGCCTGTTTATCGTGATCGCCCTGCAGAACCTGGTGGCGTACAGTGTCAATATGCTGGACAATATCATGCTGGGAAGTTATAGCCAGAGCGCCCTTTCCGGTGCGGCGACCGTAAACCAGATCTTTTTTCTGGTAAATCAGACGGCTCTGGCTATTGGCAATGCTTTCGTGGCGATTGCGTCCCAGTACTGGGGCAAGCGTCAGACAGAACCGATCCGTCATTATGTGGGCGTGGCGATGTCCTTCAGTCTGATCGTGGCTTTTGTGATCCTTGTACTGTGCAGCATGATCCCAGAGCGGATACTGGGGCTGTTCACCACAGCACCGGAGATCATCGAACAGGGGTGCGCTTATCTGGGATTATTAAAATGGACCTTTGTCCTGTTTATGGTAAGCAATCTGCTGATCTGCGCATTACGGAGCGTGGAGATAGTGAAGATCTCTTTTGCCATTTCTGTTGTTTCCCTGATCACCAATGGCATCATCAACTACACCCTGATCTTTGGACATTTCGGATTCCTGGAAATGGGTGTCCGGGGTGCGGCAGTGGGGACGCTGACCTCCCGTATTCTGGAACTGTTGATCGTGGTTTGGTATCTGGTGAAGAAAGACGAGAAGCTGCGGTTGTTTGACGGTGGAATCCGTGGAATTCTTCCGGACCGGGAGACGGTATGGCACTATGCCTGTGTGGCGGCGCCGATCTTATTATCCTCGGTGGTCTGGTCCATTTCGGTGCCGATGCAGACAGCGATCCTGGGACATTTATCCGCCGATGCCATTGCGGCTAATTCTGTGGCTACAACCTTTTTCCAGTATCTGAAGGTGATCGTGATCGCTCTGTCCTCATCTTCAGCGGTCATTATTGGCAAATCCATCGGCGTTGGAAATGAAGAGAGGATTCGTTCCGATGCCCGGACATTGTCGGTGATCGATGTGACCACGGGTGCGGTGCTGGGATTGCTGCTGTTCCTTTTAAGACATCCGCTGCTGTCCATGTACAACCTGTCGGACGAAGCTATGGTGCTGGCGGATCATCTGATCATCATCATGAGCTGCGTTATGGTGGGGATGTCTTACCAGATGCCGGTTTCCAGTGGCATTATCCAGAGCTCCGGCGATACGAAATTCAGCATGTGTGTGAACCTGGTGTCTATCTGGTGCATCGTGATGCCGCTGTCATTCTGTGCTGCTTTTGTGTGGAAACTACCTGTGGAAATGGTGGTTCTGGCGGTTCAGTCGGATCAGTTTTTTAAAGGGATCCCGGTATTTTTACGGTTCCGGAGCTACAAATGGATACACCGGCTTACAAAATAGCAGTAAGCCGGTGTATCATGGCGGGCCGCGCAAAGCCCGCAGATATTCTTATGTCATAGGAAACTTCGTCCTATGACATAAAAAACGCTCCGCGGGATGCGCACTCGCGCGAAAAAGAAACATGCCGCAGGCGGAGAATCCTGCAAGCAGGACACTTTTTTGTAAAAGCAAAAATTTACGATTTTCTAGTTTTCTACGTTATTTCTGTCAGTTAAGATAATTCCTTTGTATCTTGGAGAAGTGCGCTCCAGTTCATAGCACTCACCTTCAGGAGTCGGGTACTGGTCTACGAAATCGCGGATCATCTTCATTTCCTCATCGGTCAAGTCAAATTCAAGAGTCTGGAGATTGGACTTTACATGTCTGGAGTTTCTGGTGCCGACCATGACAGCGCCGACGCTCTTCTGGTTTAGGATGTACTGGGTTGCTACGTTGGCGATGGTGACACCGTGGTTGTCTGCGATGGCTTTCAGGACTGGAAGTAATTTCTGCATACCGTCCCATCCTAAAGAGTCCTCGATGATCTGCATGTATTTTACTTGGGAACGAGTCTCAGGAGCCTCATATTCTTTGCCCATGTAGCGCTCAGCCAGGAATCCGCCTGCCAGTGTGCCGTAAGCGAAGGTGTAGATGCCGTGTTCTGCGCTGTAGTCAAGTAAGGTGCGCTCCGGGCGGCGGTCAAAGACGGAGTACTGTGCCTGGTTGGAGACAACAGGGATTCCTGCGTCTACCATTTGCTTCAAAGCGTTAGTGTCCATGTTGCACATACCGATGTTGCGGATCTTTCCTTTTTTCTGAAGCTTTACTAAGTCAAATGCGGTCTCCATCATGCCAGGAACATCAAAATCCCACCAATGGAACTGAACCAGATCCAGGGCCTCACGATGCATTCTCTTTAAGGAACGGTCCACGATCCCCTCGGTATATTCCATGTTGATGACCGGAAGCACATCTTTATCCGGAACAAATTTGGTGTGGATCTGGATATCCTCTTCCCGGTAGTGTCCGCTTCCCTTTAATTCCATGACAAAGCGCCCTAACAGCTCCTCGGCTCCGGTGTAAATATCGGCGCAGTCGAAGGTGGTGAAGCCCTGTTCTACCAGTTCATGGAAGGCGTGAATGGCGTCATCATAGTCTAAGTGTCCTTGAAGGCAGTGCTCTGCGGACAGCTGCCAGCAGCCATTGATGACACGGTTGAAGGTATATCCGTTTTTAAATTGACATTTTTTCTGCATGGTTATTTCTCCTTTATTGATACTCATTTTTGGTTGTAATCTCTTGGGATGACCAGTAAGAGGGATTTCTGTGTGTCTGCACGACAATGTCCGTCTGGCCTTTGCTATTGCTGCTGCTTCTGAACGTCCGGCTTCCATAACGGCACTACCGTACACTGCCCATGGCTCTGGATCCGTTTCCCGATCCTTGTGATCTTAAACCGTGCTCCGCAGTTGGGATCGGGGCAGGCGATCTCTGTGTCGGAAAGCATCCAGTCATTGGGATCCAGTGGCCGCTGCTTGGCCGGAAGCAGCGGGAGCAGGGCGCTTAAGGAATACATGGAAAAAGAGGTGTCTTTTTGGAATACCAGATTTTCCCCCTGCACCAGGAAATAATCGCCAACCTTGTGGCTGCATACCATGGGGCGGTCAGAAGCGACCACCTCCACTTTTAAATCGTATAATGTAAATGTATCGTCCATATTATGTAAACCTTTCATAAATAAAATCCTTTCGTTTGCCATAGGCGGAAACCCACTACCTTTAGGTGGTGGGAGGAGCCTTGTTAACTGTTACCCAATATGCTACAATAGCCGTAGCAGTTCTTAAAGAGAAAACCGTTAGATGTGCTGCTCATTAAAGACACTCTTTTGTACATTGACAAGATATGAGGTTGCAATACGAAATTCGTGTATTGCGTAAAATCTTAACCGTAAAAGATTTTTTACTGTATAGCATGGGAAGTTTAGTACCTGATACAGTTACAGATGAGCATGTCTTGTCTGTAAAGGGTGCTGTCAGCCACCCTATGATGTAACGCCACTTTAGATAGCAATATCTATCGGGGATTAAAGGTCGGAGGTGCAAGCCGTTCGTACGACTGGGCAGTTACAAGCCCATTACCTTTAGGTGATGGGTAGTTGACAATTCATAACGTTTCAGCGCTTGTCTGCCGATGTTTTGCCGGTCAGAATAAGATTTGCTGAATAATTATTTTGTTTCTTCTTCTTTCTGACATCCCCATCCAGTCAGGACTGCTCCTAAGAATACAAAGAACAGGACAAATCCATAGATAGTTCCGCCAGCTACAACCACAGGGGAAAGTCCGGTCAGCGCAGATCCGATGAACACGAACACGCTCATAAATGGGATAATGGCCGGAAGGCTGTTGGCAGTACCGTCCAACAGGTTGGCTCTGCGGTATGGATGGATATTTCTCGCGGCACCGATTTTATTTAAGATCGGTCCGAAGGTTAAGATGGAAGCGCTGGTAACGCCGCCCAGCAAAATCGTGGTGAAAGCGATGCCCATCATACATACCAGCTCTGCGCCTTTTGCAGTGCCAGCCATCTTGCTGTTTAAGATCTTTTCTGCGATCAGGTTCAGCATACCGGCGTCACTTAAAATGCCCATGATGCCGAATACGGAGATGACTAATGCACAGGTTGGTAAGATGTTGTTGATACCGTCAATTAAGAAGCCAACGGCCGCGTTGTTGGCAGCGTCATTGGAAAATACCTGTGCCGGAGTGAACAGTCCTGCGATCAGACCGACAATGGTTCCGGTTACCAGACCAACCAGAATACCCTGATAGATGTTACGGGTTTTGGTGGAAACAGTTAACATCAGAACAACCGGAACTAACATGACTAAAGAAACTGGGTTTGCTGCTGCGTCAATGGAACCGCCCTGGTAAGTGCCGCCGATGCCGCCGAAGATGGCGAAGATCACGATGGTGATCAGACCGGCTACTGCGGAATATTTGATACGGCTGGAGACCACGCCGCCGATGTCGGCTGGTTTGCCATTTTTAAACTGCTGGGTAGAAGCGGAAGCGATGGTGGTATCGGAGATCGGCGCTAAGTTATCACCGAAGATAGCGCCGGATACGATGGAACCAGCCATCATCATTTCATTGGCCCCTAACATAATACCTGCCGGATAGAAGATCGGGAATGCAATAAACATGGTACCGATGGAAGATCCGGTCGCAGTGGAAACGATGCAGGCAGCAAGGAAGGTGAAGGCTACGAAGATGCCGCCTTTCATGCCTACTGCATTTGCGATCCATACAAAGCCGCCGGACAGGCCGCACAGCTTAATTAAAGCACTGAACATACCAACCAGTAACAGGATCACCACAACAGAAACGGATGTGATGGAAGAAATGCCCTTGATGGCACTTTCCCAGAATTCGTTGTAGCTGGTGCAGAATATACCGCCGATCAAAAGGGCTAAAAAGCCGCCGACTGCCAGGGCTTCCATGTTAAATGCCTTAAAACCGATGAAAAGCACCATGCAGAAAAATACATAAATTGCTACTGGAATCAGGGACATGCCGATTCCGCCGTGAAACTGAAGCTTTCTTTCCTCGCTCATACTTGTTACCATCCTTCCTTTTGTAATACAAAAAAGCCTGCCCATGAACGGATTGTTCAAGGACAGGCTATTATATACCTGCGGTACCACCTTGTTTGGTGCATTTGCACCCACTCTTTACAGAATGCAGTTACATTCCTGATCCGTTAACGCTGATCATCTGCGTCGCAGCTACTAAAGTCTGATCCGTCACCGGATCTTTCTTTTTCACCTTGCCCTCTGAGGCCCACTTACCATGACACCCTATCCGGATTCCACCATCCCGGACTCTCTGTGTGGCTGTTTTGTATGGTACAACTTCCTCTTCACTGGTTTAAAGCAATAATAGCAACAAGGGTGATAAATGTCAAGACTTTTTTAAGTCTTTGGCCGTAGCAAAACGGAAATGTCTGTCTAAGATATTTCCGATCATGCCGATGCTTTTTCCCATGGTAAATGCCGCCATGATGGTTCCGATGCCCAGCCCCCTGATCTGGCCTAGGAATAAGAAAGTCAGGATCGCTGTGGTGAGCAGGCAGATCACATCGTAGCTGATCTTGATCTTTGGATAGGAGATTCCTGTGATCTGTGCCAGTTCTCTTGGAAAAAGATCTGTCGGAATGATAGGCAGTCCACAGCGGTTGGAAAAAGCGATACCGATGCAGAGCAGCAGGTAGCTGATGATAAAATATACAAACCGCATAGGCAGGGTGTAGGGCAGGATGCCGATCCATGCTTTGTGGATATCCAACAGTTCGCTGAAGAAAAAGCCTACCACAAAGCTGAACAGATACATAGGGACGAAGCGTTTCCGCAGGATCATCAGGCTTGCGATCAGAGTGGCCTGGAACAGATAGGTCCAGGTACCAAGGGTGAAAAATGGCCACACCTCGGAAAAGGCGTAAGGGACACTGGAGATGGCAGAGATGCCGGCGCCGGAATAGAGCATCAGTACCACACCAAAGCTGTTGACTAACACTGCCAGAAGCAGGGCCAGCTCGCCGCGGAATAGCGGCAGGTTTTCTTGAGTTTTCATATGGTTTCTCCTCGTAAGTAAATGAAAGTTTGTCGTAGCTGTATCGGATGGAACAGTCAGACGCTGTTTACTACTTTATCGCAAAGAAGAGAAAAGAACAAGAGGGAGATAAAAAAACACTGCCCTTGAAAAGAGCAGTGTTGGGGAGTTATTGGATTACGCCTGGGCAGAACGGTCTGCGGACGCCTGGGCAGAAGATTCCAGGGCTTTCTCCAGTGCTTTTTTGAATTGTATGCTGAACAGGATCACCGTAAAGGATACAGCGAAGAAGTCTGCAATCGGCTCAGCTAAATACACCGCAAGCGTCTGATTGGATCTCCAGATCAGAGGAACGATATAGATCAATGGGATCAGCAGGATAAATTTACGGGTAACCGCCACGAGGATGGACTCTTTGGCACAGCCGATGGAGGTAAATGCCATCTGGCAGGCGATCTGGATGCCCATAAGGAAAACACATGCCATGTAAATGCGGAGGGCGGTTTTGGTAAATACCAGAAGGGTGGCATCAGAGGTGAACAGCCCCACAAATACCTGTGGGAAGATCATCACAGCCAGCCAGATCAGGGTAGAGTAAGCGAAGGTGACCTTTAACAGCAGCCAGAACGCCTTCTTTACACGGTCGATCTTTCCTGCGCCATAGTTGAAGCTCATGATCGGCTGAGCACCCTGTCCGATCCCCTGCATTGGCAGCATGGCAAACTGCATGACACTGGTCAGGATGGTCATAGCGCCGACTGCCACATCGCCGCCGTATTTTAACAGAGACGAGTTAAAGCAGACGGAAATGATGCTCTCGCTGGCCTGCATGACAAACGTAGCGGTGCCCAGGGCAACACAGGGAAGAATGACTGACTTTTTCATCTTCATATTGGATACCTTTAACCGCAGCTGGGTCTTTTTTCCGCAGAGGAAGGAAATGACCCAGACACAGGAGACCGCCTGGGAGATCACGGTTGCCAGTGCACCGCCCTTTACGCCCATGCCCATAGCGAAGATAAAGATCGGGTCCAGGATGATATTGATCACGGCTCCGATCAGTACAGAGAGCATACCGGTTTTCGCATATCCCTGTGTGGTGATGAACATATTCATTCCAAGTGTCATCTGGACGAAAATGGTTCCGATGGCGTAGATGTTCATGTAATCGGTTGCGTAACCGATGGTATTTTCACTGGCGCCGAATGCCAGAAGGATCGGGCGGTTCCATGCCAGAAGAATCACGGTCAGAACGATAGAGATCAGAAACAGCAGGGCGAAACAGTTGCCCAGGATCTGTTCTGCCTGATCATGCTCCTGTTTACCCATGAGGATAGAAGCTCTTGGCGCACCGCCGCTTCCCACTAAGGCTGCAAAAGCGGATACGATCAGGATCAGCGGCATGCATACCCCCACGCCTGTCAGCGCCAGGGCGCCGGCCTCTGGGATGTGGCCGATGTAGATCCGGTCTACGATGTTATAAAGCATGTTGATTAACTGTGCGGTAATAGTAGGAAGCGCCAGGCTTAGCAGCAGCTTCCCAATGGGGGCAGTCCCCAGAAAATCTTTGTCTTTGTTGTTCATAAAAATCCCTCTTTTCTGGATGGTTCGTGATGCGCCTCCGGGTCAGAATGACCGGCGGCCTGTTTTACATTTTCGATGATCTGTCGGTTCAGCCTGGAAAATGTTTCTAAGTCGGATTCGCTGAAGCCCTGAAAGATCCTGTGACCGAAATTGTCCTGGAGCTGGTCAATGGATTCGGTGATGGGACCGGCTGGCGGCAACAGGGACAGATGCATCTTCCTGCGGTCAGCCCGGTCCGGTGTTCTGGCAAGCAGCCCTTTCTGGCACAAACTTTCTACTGCCTGGGAAATGTGGCTTTTGGAAAGCGCCCGCAGTTCGGCCATGTCTGCCGCAGTGTCAAGACCGGGATTATTTTTCAAAAATGTAATAATGGTGGCTTCCATCTTTGTAAGGCCATACTGCTCGCAGATGCACTGGATACATTCGTCATGGAATTTGTTGATACGCCGCATGGTCTGCAGATATTCGGTTGCCTGAAACATGGAAGAATCCTCCTCTCTGCAAATAGTTCAAAAAGTAAAAGTTCAAAAACGAACTATTTATAACGGGATTATAGCAGAGAAATGCAAAATGTCAAGATGATAGAAGGCTGACTCCTGGACAATGGAAGACTGACTTATAGAAAATTTAGGTTTTAAAAAAACTGGAACAGCTTCAGGAGAAAGAAGGACGTCTCCCGGATGTGGTTCTGGCCTGCGTAGGCAGCGGTTCCAATGCCATCGGCACCTCCACGCCGCAGCCTATGAAAAACTGTCCTGGATCTGCTTCAACAGATCCAAATCCGCCTGGGATACCTTCATATTAGAAGTCAGCACCTTGCCATCCGGCGTAGTGACCCTGAATTCCAGGACGGTTCCTTCCACCAGTCCCTGTCTGTAGACCATTTTCCAGAATAACGGGAACTTGGGGTGGCGCATGGCAAAGCTTCGCCATGCGGTTTTTAACTGCATCAGCTTTAGTGGATTGAAACTCATATATTAAAATCTCCTTATTGATGGTTAATTCATACTTTTTTTGTAACAATTCAGTACCTTTATAGTTACTTTTCTTATCATAAAGCAAAAATCATATTTACACAAGGGAAAAAGGCGTGTTATACTATGGCACATAAATTTGCTAATAAAATAAAGGAGCAGAAAGATGAGCATTCGTATTGGTATATTAGGATATGGTAATCTGGGAAAGGGCGTAGAAAGCGCGATCGGGCAGAATCCAGACCTGGAGCTGACTGCGGTATTTACCCGCCGTAACCCGGAAAATGTAAAAGTGAGAACCGCAGGTGTAAAGGTTCTGGCTGCTGAGGAGTTAGAGCATATGCAGGATCAGATCGATGTGCTGGTACTGTGTGGCGGAAGCGCAACAGACCTTCCGGTACAGACACCAAAGTATGCGGAGCTGTACAACGTGGTGGACAGCTTTGATACCCACGCAAGAATTCCGGAGCATTTCGCAGCGGTAGACGTAGCGGCAAAGAAAGCCGGTAAAGTCGGTATCATTTCCTGTGGATGGGATCCAGGTATGTTTTCTTTAAACCGTCTGTATGCGAACGCGATTCTGCCAGAGGGCAGTGATTACACTTTCTGGGGCAGAGGTGTCAGCCAGGGACATTCTGACGCCATCCGCCGTATCGCCGGTGTAAAAGACGCAAGACAGTACACCGTTCCGGTTCCAGAGGCAGTAGAGGCTGTAAGAGCAGGCAAGAATCCGGAACTGACCACCAGACAGAAGCACACCAGAGAGTGCTATGTAGTGGCTGAGGAGGGCGCAGATCTGGCAAGAATCGAGAACGAGATCAAGACCATGCCAAACTACTTCTCTGATTATGATACAACGGTAACATTCATTGATGAGGAGACCATGAAACGTGATCACAACAAGCTTCCACACGGCGGCAGCGTGATCCGTACCGGTGTGACCGGAATGGGTCGGGAGCACAAACACGTAGTAGAGTACAGCTTAAAGCTGGATTCTAACCCAGAGTTTACGGGAGCAGTGATCGCAGCATACGCAAGAGCTGCATATCGCATGAATAAGGAAGGCATGACCGGCTGCAAAACGGTATTTGATATTGCACCGGCTTACCTGTCTGCACAGAGCGGAGAAGAATTAAGAGCACATCTGCTGTAGGGAAATATGGGTTACTGTACACGGGTAGGCATTTTCTGAACTGAAAATGCCGTATGATACAGTGGTGGTAACAGATTTTGCCGATTTAGAATGCGAAGCATCGGCAAAATCCGTTGCTGTTTGCGCAACGCGTGAACAGTAACAAATATGGGAGCCAGGCAAAAAATGGTTGATTTTTTGCCTGGCTTGCTTTATGGTATAGGAAGAAAATCGGATAAGGAAACAGGTGTCGGAGAAGTCTTTTGGGAAGACGGATCCGGTGAAAAGAGAAACAGGTGTGAATCCTGTGCGAACTCGTCACTGTATTTAGGGAGTGCAAGGCACTGATTCTGGCGGACAGCCGGAAGCAGATGGGTCACTGGGAAACTGGGAAGGCTGCCAAGTGTGAAGATCTACAAGTCAGGAGACCTGCCTGTTTGATGGGGCGGCAGACGCCCGTACCACGAGTAATTGGTTGCAAAAGCAGTGAATTTTGTATACACGAAAGCCATTTATCTTTAGGGTAAGTGGTTTTTTTCATCTGTGATCGGCAAACAATCCTCCAATGATCAAATTTATCCGCATTTTCAAAAAATAGGGAGCATTTCCCTAAAATTTCAGGAGGAAACTATGAGAAAGAAGTTATTAGGAACCATGATGTGTGCGGCTCTGACCGCATCCCTGCTTGCCGGATGTTCCGGAAAAGCAGCAGAGACAACCACTGCAGCAGAGACCACTGCAGCAACAGAGGCAGCGACTGAGGCGGAGACCACCACAGAAGCAGCAACGGAAGCGGAAACAGAGGCAGAGGAAGAAGAGGATACCGGAGACGCATCGATGGATAATACAAGAAACCAGGACGAAATTGGCGACAACGAGCTGTTAGTAGTCAGCTTCGGAACCAGCTACAATGACAGCCGCAGACTGACCATCGGCGCCATCGAGAACGCCATGGAGGAGGCATTTCCAGATTACAGTGTGAGACGTGGCTTCACCAGCCAGATCATCATCGACCATGTAAAACGCCGTGATGATGTGACCATCGACAACGTAGGCGAGGCATTAAACCGTGCCGTTGACAATGGCGTAAAGAATTTAGTGGTACAGCCGACCCATCTGATGAATGGTCTGGAATATGCGGATCTTTCCAATGAGTTAGCAGAGTATGCAGATGCATTTGAGAATGTGGTTCTTGGCGAGCCGCTGTTAACCTCTGACGAGGATTTCAAGGCAGTTGCAAAAGCGATCACTGACGCAACCAAGGAGTATGATGACGGTGAGACAGCCATCTGCTTTATGGGCCACGGAACCGAGGCAGAGTCCAACCAGGTATACGCAAAGATGCAGCAGGTATTGAGTGATGAGGGCTTTGAGAACTACTATGTAGGTACCGTAGAGGCAGAGCCATCCTTAGAGGACGTCTTAAAGGCGGTTGGTGAGAAAGAGTACAAGAAAGTCGTATTAGAGCCTCTGATGGTGGTTGCAGGAGACCATGCCAATAACGATATGGCTGGCGATGAGGACGGAAGCTGGAAGACTGAGTTTGAAAAGGCCGGTTATGAGGTAACCTGTCTGGTAAGAGGACTTGGCGAGCTTCCAGAGATCCAGCAGTTATATGTAGAGCATGCACAGGCAGCTATCGACAGCCTGAAGTAATGAAAGGCCGGTTTACGGACACGAAGGCGTTATGCAGAATAGAACAAAAGAAAAGGCTGTTTGTGTAACGCGTGAACAGTAACAAGAAAAGACTGTCGGAGAGGTGTTGTCGGGCAGTCTTTTCTTGTGTCATAGGAAATTTCGTCCTATGACACAAAAACGCTCCGCTAAGGATCACACTGCGGCAGAGTGTAAACAGAAAGATTTTGCAACATGAGGAGATTGATCATGAGAAAAACAAGAAAGAAAGCAGCTTTGGTATTATTAGCGCTGTTAACAGCAGCCCAGTTAAATGGCTGTGGTGGTAAAGAAACAACAGAAACCACAGCTGAGGGAACGGCATCTGTACAGACGACGGCTCATGGGGATGAAACAGGATCAGGGATGGAGACGTCTGCAGCTGACGGTGGAGCTGGAACCGCGGGAACGGAAACGTCCGCGGCAGATGGACAGACTGCAGGAGAAGGTGAGACCGTAGCGCCGGAGGAAGTAGTCGAGGACTGGATGGTGCCGATCACCGGAGACCAGGTAAAAGACGGCGAGTATGATGTGGAAGTGAAGAGCAGCTCTTCCATGTTTAAGATCACCGACTGCCGGCTGACAGTGAAGGATGGGGAAATGACAGCCGTTCTGACTATGAGCGGAACCGGATATTCCCAGTTATTTATGGGAACCGGGGAAGAAGCGGTGAAGGCCGACGAAAGTGCTTATATCCAGGCGGTAGACGCAGATGGCAAATGTACCTTCGAGATCCCGGTAAAAGCCTTAGACGAGGCCATTGACTGCGCGGCGTTCAGCAAGAAAAAAGAGAAATGGTATGACCGGAAGCTGGCATTTTTAGCTTCTTCCCTGGGAGATGCGGTGTCAGTGGATGTGAAGATGACTACAGTTTCTGACCTGGCTTTGGAGGATGGTATTTATGAGGCAGATGTGGTCTTAGAGGGCGGTTCTGGCCGCGCTTCTGTGGAATCTCCGGCGAAAATCACCGTAAAACAAGGCGAAGCGACAGCGGAGATCATTTTCAGCAGTCCGAATTACGATTATGTGCGGATCGGAGAAGAGAAATATGAGCCGGTCAATACCGAAGGCAATTCTGCCTTTGAGATCCCGGTAGATGGTTTTGATTACCGGATGCAGATCGCGGCAGATACGGTAGCCATGAGCACGCCGCATGAGATTGATTACACGTTATTTTTGGATTCTGCAACCATCAAAAAGGCAGAGTAATAAACGATGAAGAGACAGATTTTTACGGCAGCGGCAATTATCACTGTGTTGGGACTGTCCGCCTGCCAGGTACAGAAGGAAACGGAAACAGTTACACAGGAACAGAATGAAATGGGATCTGCCGCACAGCTACAGAAGGAAACAGGAGTTGCCGCACAGGCGCAGACCGGGGCAGGAGCAGCAGGCCACGGGGTTTTTGACATCCCGGTGCAGCTGGAATATGCCAGGAAATTCACCATCACAAAGGACAGCGACGGCTGCAGTCTCCTGACCATCGACCAGGGAGACCCGGTCGTGGTGATCCCGGAAGGGAATTCGGTTCCAGAGACACTTCCAGACCATGCGATCGTATTGGAACAGCCCTTAGACCACATTTACCTGGCTTCTACAGCAGCTATGGACTTTTTCGCATCCCTGGATGTCATGGACAGTCTGCGGCTTTCTGGAGTCAAGGAGGACGGCTGGTATATAGAGGCGGCCAGGGAAGCCATGAGAGAGGGCAGCCTGATCTTCGCTGGCAAATACAGCCAGCCGGATTATGAACTGCTTCTGTCAGAGCAGTGCCGTCTTGCTATTGAAAATACCATGCTTCTTCATAACCCGGAGGTGAAAGAAAAACTGGAGCAGATCGGGATCCCGGTGATCGTGGAGCGGTCCAGTTACGAGCCGGAGCCTTTGGGACGGATGGAGTGGGTGAAATTCTACGGTGCACTGCTGGGGAAAGAAGATGAGTCAGAAGCTTTGTATAACGAAAAGGTTGAGACTTTGAAAGAAGAACTGAACCGGGAGCAGACACAGAGTCAGAATCCGGAGGACAATCAGAATGCAGATAATAGCCAGAACCAGAACGAAAGTACAGACGCTGGTCTGGACGCAGACCAGACGGAAGAACGGCCAACGGCGGTGTTTTTCTATATCAACCCGAAAGGCTATGCCAATGTCCGTAAATCCGGTGATTACATCAGCAAGATGATCCGGATGGCAGGCGGTGAGTACCTGTTTTCGGATCTGGGTGACCCGGACAGCGCCTTATCTACGGTCAATATGCAGATGGAGGAGTTTTACGCCTCTGCCAAAGACGCCGATTACCTGATCTATAACAGTACCATTTACGGTGAGATCCAGAACCTGGATGATCTGTTTACAAAAAGTCCGCTGCTGAAGGATTTTAAGGCGGTAAAAGAGGGACATGTATGGTGCACGTCCAGCCAGACCTTCCAGCAGGTCATGGGCGTGGCAGATCTGATCGGGGATATGCACCGGATGTTCCTGGGAGCAGAGGACGGGATGACCTATCTGTTTCCACTGAGGTAAACGCTCCGCGAGGATGCATAGTGATTCTGTGAAGAATATGTCAGCATACGCTGACCAGAACCACGCGCCAAGTCTCCCGGACGTTCGACTTCACCAGACAGCCCGACACATAAGATCAAGAAGAGAAGGAGAAATGGATCCATGTCAGCAGAAAAATCACAGAAAACAGCCATAAAAGAAGGCGTCCGCTACTGTGTGGTATTTGCAGCCATGCTCCTGCTGCTGGCGGCGCTGGTGGTCTGGAACATCAATTCCGGCAGTGTCCCCTTAACGGTACGCCAGGTGGCGGAAATCCTGTTTGGCGCGGGCCGGGAAGAGACAGCAGGTGTCATCGTATGGCAGATCCGTCTTCCAAGGATCTGTGCGGCAGTGATTTTAGGAGGCGCACTGGCAGTGTCCGGCTTCCTTCTTCAGACTTTTTTTTCCAACCCGATCGCGGGCCCCTTTGTGCTGGGAATTTCTTCCGGCGCTAAACTTTTTGTGGCGCTGGTGATGATCTGGTTTTTAGGCAGAGGCATGGCCATTGGTTCCTGGGCTATGGTAGCAGCGGCATTTGCCGGTTCCATGCTCTCCATGGGCTTCGTGCTGCTGGCCGCAAGAAAAGTGAACCAGATGTCCATGCTGGTGGTCTGCGGTGTCATGATCAGTTATATCTGTTCGGCTGTGACGGACTTTGTGGTGACATTTGCCGATGATTCCAACATCGTAAACCTTCACAATTGGTCATTAGGCAGTTTTTCCGGTATCAGCTGGGAGCAGGTGCAGGTGATGAGCGGGCTTGTGGCAGCAGCAGTTTTGCTGGTATTTGCCATGTCCAAGCAGATCGGCGTTTACCAGCTTGGGGAAAACTATGCAAGAAGCATGGGGGTCAATATCCGTCTTTTCCGGGCAGGGCTGATCCTGCTTTCCAGTCTGCTTTCCGCCTGTGTGACGGCATTTGCGGGACCGATCTCCTTTGTGGGGATCGCAGTGCCCCATCTGGTAAAAGGACTGTTTCGAAGCTCCAGGCCACTGATCCTGATCCCCGGATGCTTCCTGGGGGGCGCTCTGGTATGCCTGCTATGCGATATGATCGCCAGGACGGTATTTGCCCCGGTGGAGTTAAGCATCAGCTCCGTGACGGCATTATTTGGCGCTCCGGTGGTAATCTGGCTGATGGTAGACCGACGGAAAGGAGGCCGGTAAGCGTGGAACGGAAATTTTATTTTTACACGGATCAGATGACCGTAGGCTATGGTGGAAGACCATTGATCAAAAATATCCGTATGGAAGTGGAAAAAGGGGAGATCCTGACGCTGATCGGTCCCAATGGCGCAGGAAAATCCACTATTTTCAAGAGCATCACCAGACAGCTGGCAATCCTTGGAGGAAGTGTCTGGGTAGATGGCCGGGAGATGGGGCAGATGTCCGGGAAAGAACTGGCAAGAAAACAGGCAGTGGTTCTGACCGGGCGGATGGAGACTGAATATATGACCTGCGGGGAGGTGGTGGCTTCCGGCCGCTATCCCTACACCGGCTGGCTGGGGATCCCGGGAAAAGAAGACCTGGAAAAGGTGGACGAGGCCTTAGCCCTGGTCAGTGGGGAAGAATTAAAAGAACGGGATTTTGCTGCCATCAGCGATGGCCAGCGTCAGAAGATCCTTCTGGCCAGAGCCATCTGCCAGGAACCGGAGCTGATCATCTTAGATGAGCCGACTTCGTATCTGGATGTGAAGCATAAGCTGGAATTTCTGACGGTCTTGAGAAAACTGGTGCGGGAACGGAACATGGCGGTGGTCATGTCTCTCCACGAACTGGATCTGGCCCAGAAGATCTCTGACCGGGTCATGACCGTCTGTGAGGGCCGTGTTGACCGGATCGGGACGCCGGAGGATATTTTTACGGACGAGTATATAAACCGCCTTTACAACGTTACAGAAGGCTCCTACCATGAAGCATTTGGAGCTATGGAGTTACCGGCTGCGAAAGCAGCCCCCCAGGTTTTTGTCATCGGTGGAGGTGGGAGCGGCCTGGCAGTGTACCGGAAATTGGCGCGGCTGGGGATTCCGTTTGCCACAGGGGTCCTTCATGAGCATGACATCGATTATGAGGCGGCAAAATACAGCGCGGCACAAGTGATTGTGGAAGAGGCATTTGAGCCCATCCGGGAAGAAACACGGAAAAAGGCACTTTTGTGTATGGAACAATGCCCGGAGGTGATCTGTTGTCTGACACATTTTGGAACCATAAACCAGGGCAATAAAATTCTTTTGGAGGAGGCCCGGAGACAGAAAAAACTGAAAAATTCGTAAAATCCAGCATCTAAGCCATCTTTCTGGTATCGAAAGTATGTTCGAAGAAATGTCTTGAAAGAAAAGCAGAAGAACCTATTGACTTTTCATTCCAGGCTCCCTATAATTGAAAATGCACGTTGCAACCACACTAGATATAGTATCTAGGATTACATAAAACACAAGATATTTTGTATTTGCACGATAGTTGATTTTTGCGATTTCTGAAGGGAGTTTACGGGATGGAAGAGTTACACAAACGAGTGATCAAGCGAAGCGGGGAAGAAGTGGACTTTGACCTGCATAAGATCGTCAATGCGATCAACGCTGCTAATGAAGAGACAGATAAACTGCATCAGATGAATCCGTACCAGATCAAGGCGGTAGCGGAGAATGTAGCTGACAAGATCGCAGGCATGACTCATGCGATCCATGTAGAGGATATCCAGGATATCGTCGAGACCAGCATTATGGAGATGCGTGGATACGAGGTAGCACAGAAGTATGTGCGTTACCGCTATAAGAGAGAGTTGTCCCGCAAGTCTAACACCACCGATAATGGGATTCTGGCCCTGATCGACCAGCTGAACGAAGAAGTAAAGCAGGAGAATTCCAACAAGAATCCGGTGATCAACTCTACCCAGCGTGATTACATGGCTGGTGAGGTCAGCAAGGATCTGACTATGCGTATCCTGCTTCCAGAGGAGATTGTAAAAGCCCATGAAGAAGGTATTATTCATTTTCATGATTCTGATTATTTCGCACAGAAAGAGCATAACTGCGATCTGATCAACTTAGAGGATATGCTGCAGAATGGTACGGTCATCAGCGAGACCATGATCGAGAAGCCGCACAGCTTCTTTACTGCCTGCAACGTTACCACCCAGATCGTTGCCCAGGTAGCCAGCAACCAGTACGGCGGACAGTCCTTTACGCTGTCCCACCTGGCTCCGTTTGTGGATATCAGCCGCCAGAAGATCCGTAAGGCGGTGATCGAGGAGCGTACCGAATGCGGCGATTCCCTGGATGAGGAGATCGTGAATAAGGTTGTGGAGAAGCGTTTGAGAACTGAGGTCCAGAGCGGTATCCAGACCATCCAGTATCAGCTGATCACCCTGATGACCTGTAACGGCCAGGCTCCGTTTGTGACCATGTTCATGTATCTGGACGAGGTTCCGGAGGGGCAGACCAGAGATGACCTGGCGCTGATCATCGAGGAGGCGCTGCGCCAGAGAATGCAGGGCGTGAAGAATGAGAAGGGCATCTGGATCACACCGGCATTCCCGAAGCTGATCTATGTGCTGGATGAGGATAATATCACCGAGGATTCCAAGTACTGGTATCTGACCAGGCTGGCAGCGGAGTGTACCGCGAAACGTATGGTTCCAGATTACATTTCTGCCAAGGTTATGCGCCAGTTAAAGAAGGGTGATGTGTATCCATGCATGGGCTGCCGTTCTTTCCCGACGGTGGAAGACAGTCAGAGAAATCCGGACGGATCCAGAAAATACTATGGCCGTTTCAACCAGGGCGTTGTCACCATCAACTTAGTCGATGTGGCATGTTCTTCTGAGGGCGATATGGAGAAATTCTGGGATATCTTAGAGGAGCGTCTGGAACTGTGCCATCGTGCTTTAAGATGCCGTCATGAGAGACTGCTGGGAACCACCTCCGATGTGGCTCCGATCCTGTGGCAGCACGGCGCCTTAGCAAGACTGAAAAAGGGTGAGACCATCGACAAACTGTTATTTAACGGCTATTCCACCATTTCCCTGGGATATGCTGGTTTATGTGAGATGTGCGTGAGAATGCTTGGCAAGACCCACACTTCTCCAGAAGGCCAGAAGTTCGCTCTGGAAGTGATGCAGAAGCTGAATGACAAGTGCAATGAATGGAAAGCTGCTGAGAACATCAGTTATTCCGTATATGGCACTCCGATGGAGTCTACCACTTATAAATTTGCCAAATGCTTACAGAAGCGTTTTGGTGTCATTCCAGGTGTAACAGATAAGAATTATATCACCAACAGCTATCATGTACACGTAACCGAGCATATTGATGCCTTCAGCAAGCTGAAATTCGAGGCAGAATTCCAGAAGCTGTCCCCAGGCGGCGCAATCAGCTACGTGGAGGTTCCAAACCTGCAGAACAACATCGAGGCAGTGCTGTCTGTGATGAAGTTTATTTACGATAACATCGTATACGCAGAGCTGAACACCAAGAGCGACTACTGCGAGCACTGCGGCTATGACGGTGAGATCAAGATCATCACCGAGCCAAACGGCAAGCTGGTATGGGAGTGTCCAAACTGCGGATGCCGCGACCAGGAGCAGTTATTCGTTGCCAGACGTACCTGCGGCTATATCGGAACCCAGTTCTGGAATCAGGGAAGAACCCAGGAGATCCGGGACCGAGTGCTCCATATGTCCAACAGTACCTTCCAGGAGGCTTCCGAGCTGGCACATCAGAACTAAAACGATAGGGCACATAAAAAAATGCCGTCGCAGTCAAAAGCGGCGGCATTCTTGTGCCATAGGAAACTTCGCCCTATGACACAAAAAACGCTCCGCGGGATCGCACTGCGGCGGAGTGGAAGAGTGTCGCTAAAGCGACCCGCCGCAGGCGGAGAATCCTGCAAGCAGGATTCTTTTTTATATTAGAGGGAGGAAAATAAGATGCATGTAGGAGAGATCATGCAGGCGGACTGCGCCAATGGAGTAGGGATCCGCTTAAGCCTGTTCGTCAGCGGCTGCACTAACCGGTGCAAAGGCTGTTTTAACGAGCAGACCTGGGATTTTAACTATGGAAACCTGTGGACTCCAGAACTGGAGCAGTTCTTTATAGATACCTTAGCAAAACCATTCTACGATGGCATGACCATTCTGGGCGGAGAACCCTTTGAGCCTGAAAACCAGCCGGAGGTAGCAGGACTGATCAGTCGTGTCCGCCGGGAACTGCCGGAGAAGAATATCTGGATCTATACCGGTTTTGTCTATGACCGGGATCTGGTACCGGGCGGCAGAAAGTATACCGATTACACCGACCAGATCTTAGATCAGACCGATATCCTCATTGACGGTCCTTTTGTTCTGGAAGAAAAGGATATCCGTCTGAAATTCCGGGGATCTCGTAATCAGAGAATCCTGGATATGAAACAGACCAGAAAGAGCGGCCAGATCGTGTTAAGCCCATTAAACAAGTAATCCAGTACCGCAGACAAACGGCTCCCATCATGGATGTCTTCTGATCCATGATGGGAGCCGTTTCCTGGACTAGAATCATCTTAAGCAAACTGCGAATAAAACAATTTCGCATAAAATCCATTTTTCTTCAGCAATTCCTTATGGGTTCCCTGCTCAATAATATCCCCATCCTTTACAACAAGAATACGATCTGCGTTCTGGATGGTTGATAACCGGTGCGCGATTACAAAACAGGTTTTCCCTGCCATCAGTCTCTGCATGGCCGACTGGATCTGGATCTCCGTCCGGGTATCGACATTGCTGGTGGCCTCATCCAGGATCAGCATCTGCGCATTCAAAAGCATGGCCCTCGCAATGGTCATCAGCTGCTTCTGTCCCTGGGAAATATTAATTCCCGCTTCTGTCAGCAGTGTATCATAGCCCTGTGGCAGAGAACTGATGAATTCGTGGATATGCGCTGCCTTTGCAGCCTCTTCCACCTGTTCTAAGGTTGCTTCCGGACGCCCATAGGCGATATTTTCCCGGATCGTTCCCGTAAAAAGCCAGGTATCCTGTAAAACCATGGCATAAGCCAGACGCAGGCTCTTTCGTGTTACCTGTCTGATCGGTGTACCATCGATGGAGATGGTTCCACTCTGAGGATCATAAAACCGCATCAAAAGGTTGATCAGGGTGGTCTTTCCTGCTCCGGTAGGTCCTACGATGGCGGTCAGTGATCCGCCAGCTGCTTTTAAAGACAGGTCATGGATGATCGGTTTCTCCGGCTGGTAACCAAAATGAATATGCTCCATGGCAACTGCGCCCTCATGGATATGTAGTTCTTTGGCATCGGCTGCGTCTTCCGGCTCTGGTCTGGTATCCAGAAGTACAAATATCCGTTCCGCGGCAGCCAGAGAAGACTGCAGTTCGCTGATGACGTTAGCCAGCTCATTGATCGGGCCGGAAAATTTCCTGGAATACAGAACAAACGAGGATAATTCTCCTAAGGTTAAGGTGAAACGCCCTCCAAACAGATACAGAAGTGCGCCAGATACAGAGATCAGGGACAGAGACAGGTTGTTCATAAAATTAACAGCCGGTCCCATAGGCGCAGAGACGTAATCCGCCTGGTAATAAGCATTGCAGGCATCGGTGTTTTTCAACTGGAAACGCGCGTTCATGGTGTCTTCCTGATGATAGGCCTTCACGGTCTTATGTCCGGAAATGGATTCCTCTGTATAACCGTTTAATTCCCCCATTTTCGCAGAACGCCGGCTGAAAACAGGGCGGGCCAGTCCGGCCAGATGGCTGGTCAGGAAAAAAGACAGCGGCACGGTAAAAGCGAATACCAGGACCAGAAGCGGATTGATCCGCAGCATCATGATCAGGGAACCGAAGATCACGATGGTACTGGAGCAGGTCTGGACCAGATCCTGCGACATGGAAGTGTTGATGGTATCAATATCATAGGAAATGTGGCTGATGATATCGCCGGTCTGGTGCTGGTCAAAAAAACTGACCGGGAGAGTCATCAGATGGCGGAATACGTCCGAGCGCATCTGTTGGACGATCTTCTGGCTGAGGCGGATCAAAGTCCGGGACAGCAGCCATTCAAACAGGGCAGAGATTCCGTAGCAGGCAAGCATCATACCACAGTAGAAAAAGACCTTTGGAAATTCCACATGGCCTTTTCCGTGGATGGCATCGACGGCCATACCAGAAAGCTTGGGACCTGTCAAAGCCAGGATATTGCTGGTAAGAGTCATAAAAAGAGCCAGAAACAGAAACCATTTGAAATGATATAAGTACTTCCACAGGCGTTTTAAGATCTGGGTGGTCTTCATTTTAGGCTTGTCCGCGATCCCTTTCTGGAATGCGGGACCACCGCCCATAATCCGGTTGGCGTTCATGACAGGGCCTCCTTTCTGATGGTCTGATCGTCAGCGGCAGGACAGGCATCGGGGCTGTCGGCATTTAACTGGCTCTGGGCGATTTCCTGATAGATGCGGCAGGTACGGATCAGCTCTTCGTGGGTTCCGTATCCGATGCAGCTGCCATGATCTAACACCAGGATGTGATCAGACTGCATGATGGAGCTGATGCGCTGGGCAATGATGATGGAAGTGGTGTCCTCCATATGATCGCGGATCGCCTGTCTGAGAGAAGCGTCGGTTTTATAGTCTAGGGCAGAGGATGAGTCATCCAGAACCAGGACCGGAGAGCTGCCAGCCAGGGCGCGGGCGATCAAAAGCCGCTGCTTCTGACCACCGGATAAATTGCTGCCGCGGCTGCTTAGCTGGAATGCAAATCGATCTTCCTTCGTGGAAATAAATTCTTCTGCCTGGGCATATCTGGCTGCCATTTTTAACTGTTCATCTGTCAATTCCCGGCCAAACCGGATATTTTCCGCTATGGTATCGGCAAAAAGAACATCGGACTGGAATACGATACCGAATGCCTGGTGCAGGATTTCCGTCGGGATCTTGCGGATATCGGTACCATTTAACCGGATCTGGCCTGCTGTTACGTCATAGAGCCGCAGCAGCAGATGGGCGATGGTAGATTTGCCGCTTCCCGTGGCGCCGATGATGCCAAGGCTTTCTCCACGTTTCAGGGTAAAGCTGATATTAGTTAAATTATCTTTCTGTCCAAGATAGGAAAAACTGACGTGATCAAAGGCCAGAAATTCATCAGGAGCTGCCTTTGGATCCTTTTCAGGATCACCAGGAATAGTCTGAAGCTCTTCTGGCAATTCCAGAATCTCCTGGATCCGGTCGGCAGACGCAGAGCCTTTGGAATAGATCACGAACATTCTGGAGATGGAGATCACGGCATTTAAGATGATGGTAAAATAGCTTTGAAAAGCGATGATCCGGCCGATCTGGGTGGTTCCGGAATATACCATGTAAGCGCCAAGCAAAATGACGATCACCAGACCACTGTTTAAGTACAGGTTCATCAGCGGATTGGTGGTGGCCATGGTGATGCTGGCTGTCTGTTCCTGGTCAGACAGGTCTTTGCTGATCTTGTCAAAACGACCGGATTCATAATCCGTCTTTGATAAGGCTTTGATGATACGGATACCGGTGACACTTTCACGGACCACCTGGATCATCCGGTCTACCTTTTTCTGGGTGACACTGTACATGGGGATCCCTTTGTGCAGGATCAGCCAGATGGTAAGCCCCATAAACGGCAGCATGGCAAGCAGGACGGCGCCAAGCCTGGGTTCCATGCTCATGGTGACGATCAGGCCGCCAAGCAGCAGGATTGGGGCCCGGACACCCAGCCTCTGCATCATGCCGATCATCCGGTGCAGGTTGTAGGTGTCTGTGGTCAGACGGGAGATCACGGAAGGAATGGTGATGCGGTCCATCTGAGCGCAGGAAAGCAGGGTGGCTTTCTGGTAAAGGTCCCGGCGGACTTCCTCCGTTACATCCCTCGCCACGGCTGAGGCCATACGATTTGGGATCACATTGAAGGCGAAAACAGCCGCAGAACAGAGGAGCATCATACAGCCCCATAACAGAACCCGCTGAAATTCTCTGGTGGGGATCACTTCATCAATGATGGTGGAGAGCATCCACGGGATCATCAGATCCAGCAGCGTTCCCATGAATTTAATGGTAAATCCAAGCCCTATGCGGCCAAGATAGGGACGAAGGTAAATGGCAAGGCGTTTCATGTACCGGTCTCCTTTCTGGAAGCGGCAGGAGCAGCCTGTTCCGAAGCCGGACAGCGTTCCGTCAGATGTTCCGGATGTCCAAGAGCCAGTTCCGCATTCGAATAAAGCCTGCGCAGCATGGAACTGAGCAGCAGGATCTCTTCATCCGAAAAACCGTCATATAAAATCTGGTTCCATTCCTGGAAGACCTCTCTGATTCTGGGAAGCAGCTCCTCGGCTTTGGCGGTCAGATACAGTTTTTGGACCCGCCGGTCTTTCGGATCCGGCTCCCGGTGGATATAGCCGTTGGATTCCAGAGAAGCCAGGTGTCTGGCAATGACGCTTTTATCCTTGTAAAGCTGGGAAGCCAGCTGTTCCTGGGAAATACCAGGTGTCCGGTTGATGCAAAGAAGATAGGTGCATTGGATTCCGGTAATTCCGGAATCTGCCATTTTTTGGGTCCGGAAATAGTTGGTGCACCGCACGATCCGCATGAAGTCTCCGATATGTTTTTCCAAAATGTAGACGCCCCCTTTTTAAATAGTTGTAATAACAACTGTTGCTTATGCAACTATTTTAAAACATAAAAATAAGAAAGTCAATGAGAACCATAGGCTCATTGACTTTCTGGATTATGCGTAATGATACCGTTTCCGCATTGCCGCCAGGAAAATGATAGAGATCAACATCGCCATCAGGTCGGCAAAGGTATTGGACAGCCAGATTCCGGTCAGCCCTAAAAAGGCAGGGAGAATCAGGACGGAGCCCACCTGGAATACCAGGGTACGCAGGAAGGAGATTACTGCAGACACCAGTCCATTGTTTAATGCAGTGAAAAATGCGGATGCAAAGATGTTGATTCCACACACCAGGAATGACAGGGCGAAAATGTGGAATGCGGACTTGGTCATGGCGTACAGCTCAGGATCATAGCCCACGAAGATCCGGGATAATGCTCCGGCGAAAAGATTCGCCAGAATAGTCATGGAAATGCCTGTGATGATGTTTAATTTCAGGCTTTTCCGGAGCAGATTTTTCAGCTCAGCATGGTTCCCGGCTCCATAGTGATAGCCTATGACCGGGCCTACACCGATGGTGTAGCCGAAGAATACGGCAATAAAAATAAACTGGACATACATTAAAACACCATAAGCGGCAATTCCATTTTCCCCTGCATAGTTCAGAAGCTGGAAATTGTAAAGCATGCTGACGATGGAGGAAGAGATATTACCCATCAGCTCAGACATGCCGTTGGTGCAGGATAAGAAAAATGGACGCCATTCCAGGCGGGTCGGCACCAGATGGAGCAGACTGTCATTTTTCCCAAGGAACAGGATCAGAGGCAGAAGACCACCGATACACTGGCTGATCCCTGTTGCCAGGGCAGCACCGGCAACACCCCAGCGGAAAACAACGATAAATAAGGCATCCAGGCTCATATTGGTAAGTCCCGCTATGATCGTAACGATCAGACCGGCATGAGGCTTCTGGGCTGTCACCAGAAAGCTCTGGAATACATTTTGCAGCATAAAGGGACTGATAAATAAGAGGACGGTGCGCAGGTAAATGACACAGTCATCCAGCATAACATCAGTTGCACCTAAGAGGATGGAGACCCGGCGGGCCAATACAATACCGATGGTGGTTAAGAAAAACCCCAGGATCACAGTCATGATGATCAGCATGGAAAAATAGCGGTTGGCCAGTTCATGCCTGCCTTCACCTAAGGTTTTAGCGATCAGGGCGCTGCCGCCAGTACCGATCATGAAACCAAAGCCGCCCAGGATCATGATAAAGGGCATAACCAGATTGATAGCCGCAAATGGGATTTTTCCTACGAAGTTGGATACAAATAGCCCGTCTACCACGCCGTAGATGGAAGTGAAGATCATCATGACGATGGATGGCAGGCAGAAATGCAGCAGCCGTTGATAGGTAAAGTGATCAGATAACTGGATTTTCATAAAAGTTCTCCTTTTGTTGGTCGCCAGCAGAGGATTCAGGGGCAATGGTCTGGAAGTGTTGTTTTAACGCATCAGTATAGATCCGGAATAAGGATAAGAACTGTTTCATGGATTCCTGTCCCATGGAAGCGATGGCAAGCTGCTCCTGTTCTATGACCAGATCAACAGTCCGGGCTGCCAGTTCCTGTCCGTCTTCAGTCAGAACCAGGAATTTGCTCCTGCGGTCTTTTCCGGTGGTCAGCGTGATAAAACCGTTCCGTTCCAGGGATTTCAAAGCAGAATTGATGGTCTGCTTGCTCATGTAAATGGATTCACAAAGCTGTTTCTGGGTGAGCGGTGTGGCGCTTTCACGAAGACAATAAAGAATCCAGAAGGCACTGTCAGAAAGGCCAAACTGAGCTGCCATACGGCGGTAGATGACATCATTTTCTTTAAAAATGGTATTATATTCCAATAGATAATGGAAAAAAAGGCTGTTTGTACGTTGCATAGATTCCCTCCAATTTAAAAGTCCGAACACGGACTATTGTAGTCTGAAATCGGACTTTTGTCAAGAGGGCAGAAGCTGGACAGAATGGGGAGAACTTGGTATGCTAGAGGAAGCATCGGCAAAAGCCGTTTCAGGGAATGATTGCGAAAAAAGGAGAGAAACATGCCAAATATCATAGAAATTACAGATTTTCATGCGCCGGAATTGGATATCTACGCCAGATATACAGAAGGGCAGTTATTAAACCGTCATGAGCCGGAGAAGGGGATCTTTATTGCGGAGAGTCCGCTGGTGATCGGAAGAGCCTTGGATGGAGGCTGTCAGCCGATCTCGATTCTGGTGGAGGATCGCCAGGCAGAACACCAGGCGAAGGAGATCATCAGGCGGTGTGATCAGATATGCAAAAATATCCCGGTCTTTATCGCACCATTTGAGGTGCTGACAGAGTTGACCGGTTTTAAGCTGACCAGAGGGCTGTTGTGCGCGATGCACCGCCCACCACATCCGTCAGTGGAGCAGGTCTGCCAGAACGCCCGCCGGGTAGCGGTACTGGAAAATGTGGTAAATCCTACCAATGTGGGGGCCATTTTCCGTTCGGCGGCAGCCTTGAATATGGATGCGGTGCTGTTGACAGAAGGATGCAGCGATCCGCTGTACCGCAGGGCGATCCGGGTCAGTATGGGGACGGTGTTCCAGGTGCCATGGACCTTTTTAAAACCGGGGATCGACCTGACAGAGCAGCTTCATGAACTGGGCTTTCGCACTGCCGCTATGGCACTGCGGGATGATTCCTGCCGGATCGATGATCCGGTACTGGAAGAACTGGAAAAACTGGCCGTGGTACTGGGAACTGAGGGGGAAGGACTGGCCGCAGATACCATCTCAAACTGCGATTATACGGTCCGGATTCCCATGTCCCACGGCGTGGATTCCTTAAATGTGGCTGCCGCCAGCGCTGTGGCCTTCTGGCAGCTGGGAAACCGCGGAAAATAAAGTCGAACGTCCAGGCGGCCAGTGGGGATGGCCGCCATGGAACGGAAAATGTGGAAATTACCGTGTGGAATCCCGCACGATCGTGGAAAATCCAAGCTTCAGTTCCCGGTTCAGTGGATGTTCCTTTTCCTGCATCATGTCCAACAGGATTTTTCCGGCCTCGCTGCCTGCTTCTTCATAGAAAAAATGGGCTGTGGTCAATGTGGGGGTCGTGGCCCTGGCAATGGAGGAATCACCAAATCCGGCGATCTGTACCTGCTCCGGAACCGGGATCTCCTGCTCGTGGAAATACCGCAGGGCGCCGGAGGCAATGGTGTCGGTGGCGCACAGAAGGGTGTCAATGTCCGGATGATCGGTGAACAGCTTCTTGGCCATCTGGTAGCCGGATTCCATAGAGAAGACGGCCTCTGCATAGTAGCGGGGCGCATGCTCTTGTCCAGCCTGGTTAAGACCATCTTCAAAGCCTTTTTTGCGGCTGCGCCCTACTGCCTCATCTCTGGATTCTGCATTGATATAGCCGAAAACATGACCGGTTTTTGCGAGTCTGGATGTCAGGTCCAGGGACGCGTGGTAGTCATCAGAATACACACAGGAATAGCCATCCAGCCTCTGCGCCAGGATCACGATCGGAACTGACAGGTGTTTCAGCCGCTCTTTGTGTTCGGCAGTGAATAAGGTTCCGATCAGAATGATGCCGTCCACATTCTGGTCATGGAAGGAATTCAGGTAGCGCAGCTCCTCCTGGACATCATTGTTGGTGCAGGCCAGCAGGCACTGGTAGCCCGCCTGACCGATGCACCGGGTGATGCCGGCGACCATTTTTCCAATAGAATCCGAATTGATCTTTGGAATAATAACGCCAATAAAGTTGGTTTTCCGGCTGCGGAGCGTCTGAGCAGAGTTAGATGGGTGGTATCCGGTTTCCCTGATGACCTTTCGGATCCTTTCACGCTTCTCCGCACTGACATAGCCCTCGTTTAAATAGCGGGAAACGGTTGCCCGGGACACTCCGGCTAACTGGGCGATTTCGTTGATATTCATAGGTAAGCCTTTCTGTAGATGTGTTCCATATCTGTCCTTCGTATGAGAACGATTTTTTTATGCTTTTATTTTAATTCATAGAATTCTATCCGTCAATCCCATATAAATGATTTGATATCGTGAAAAACAAACAAAAAATAGCGATAAAATTTAGATATTCGGTCTATTTACTATAAACACATCCTTTTTTATAATGAAACATAAGTGAGAACGATACCACAAATGAAGATCGGAAGGAGAAGTTTACGTATGGATTATGGGAAAGCAGCGAAAGCGGTTTATGAGCAGATCGGTGGCCGAGACAATATCATTTCCGCAGCCCACTGTGCCACCAGATTGCGCCTGGTGATCGCGGATAACAGCAAGTGCGACAAGACCAGGCTGGAGGAGATCGACGGGGTAAAGGGAGTGTTTGAGGCTTCGGGGCAGCTTCAGATCATTTTCGGAACCGGGACGGTCAATAAGGTTTATGATGAATTTATCCGCCTGGCGGGGATCAAAGAGGCGGGAACCCAGGAAGTAAAGCAGGCGGCAGCCAGCCGTCAGAATGTGGCGAAACGGGCTATCAAGACTCTGGGAGATATTTTTGTGCCCATCATCCCGGCTATCGTAGCCAGTGGACTTCTGATGGGCGTGTTAGAGGGCCTGTGCAATGTGTGGCCGGATATGGCCAATTCCGGAACTTACACGGTCATTCATTTGTTCAGCAACGCGGCATTTGTGTTCCTGCCGATCCTGATCGCCATCAGTGCAGCGAAGACCTTTGGAGGCAACATTTATCTGGGGGCGGTAATCGGTATGATCATGATCCATTCAGGACTGATCAATGCCTGGAACGTGGCGGGTATGAGCGCAGCAGAAATTCCAAAGGCATCGGTATGGTTTGGACTGTACGAGGTATCTCTGGTCGGATATCAGGGACATGTGATCCCGGTGGTCATTGCTGTATGGTTTATGTCAACCTTAGAAAAGAAGCTTCACAAGATCGTGCCGGAGATCATTGATCTGTTTGTTACTCCATTGGTGACGGTTCTTGCCACTGGATATATCACGTTAACGATCATTGGACCGGTATTTTCCACTGTGGAAAATTATGTACTGTCGGGCGCCCAGAAGCTGATCACCCTTCCATTTGGTCTTGGCGGCATGATCGTCGGCGGTTTTTATGCGCCGACAGTCGTTGCAGGTGTTCACCATATGTACAATGCCATTGAGGCGGGACTGTTAAGCAGTATTGGTGTCAATACCTGGATGCCTATCGCCACAGCAGCCAATGTAGCTCAGGGGGCAGCAGCGCTGGCGATCGCAGTGAAGACCAGGAACAAGAAAACAAAATCCATGGCTCTTCCGGCGGCTCTTTCTGCGATGCTTGGAATCACAGAGCCAGCCATTTTCGGTGTGAATATCCGTTTCATCACAGCCTTTGTCTCCGGATGTATCGGCGGAGCCTGCGGTGGTCTGGCTGCTTCCCTGCTTCATGTGGGCGCAACGGCTTATGGGATCACTGGCCTGTTCGGTTTCCTGATCACGACAAGCTGTGCAGCCGCCTATGCACTGGTCATGGCGGTGGCGGCAGGTGTGGCATTTGCGCTGTCATGGGTATTATATAAAGAGTAAGGATAATGGTAATTTTAAATTCCGAGGCATTCTTGAATCGGTCAGAAGGAGATTAATATGATAAATGCAAAAGAAGTACATCGTCGTATGGATCAGGCAGAAAAGAAAATTCCAGAGACTGCCACAGGGAAATACCGTCATAAATACCATTTGATGCCGCCCACCGGCTGGTTAAATGATCCCAATGGGTTAAGCTATTATGGTGGAAATTATCATGTGTTTTTTCAGTATGCGCCGGAGAATGCCAGAGGCGGGGATAAGTGCTGGGGTCATTACCAGTCGCCGGATCTGCTGAACTGGGAGTACACAGGCATCGCGATCTATCCGGACACGGAATATGACCGGAATGGCGCGTATTCTGGCGGCGCACTGACGGATGATGGCAATCTGGAACTGTTTTATACGGGAAATCTCAAAGAAGAAGGCGATTTTGATTATATCAATGAGGGCCGTGGAGCAACGGTGATCTATCTGTCCACAGAGGATGGGGTCCATTTGACAGAAAAAGAGCTGCTGATGACCAATGATGATTACCCGGCGGATTTAAGCCGTCATGTGCGGGATCCGAAGGTGTGGAAAGACCGGGGCAGTTATTACATGCTTCTTGGGGCCAGAACCAGAGGCGGCCTTGGAGAGACGCTTCTGTACCGGTCTGAGGATAAAAAAGCATGGCGGTTTTTGAAGACCATTACGGCGACAGAGCCATTTGGCTATATGTGGGAATGTCCGGATTATTTTAAGGTAGAGGGCCATTCGGTTTTTGCTTTCAGTCCCCAGGGAATTGAAGCGGAAGAGTACCGGTTTGCAAATATCTATCAGTCCGGTTACCTGGCGGATGTAAGATTGCCGGATACCAGTCAGATCCGGGATATATACAAGAAATTCCGGGAGTGGGATCTGGGATTTGATTTTTATGCGCCCCAGACCCTTGAGGCGCCGGACGGCAGACGGATTCTCTTTGGCTGGGCAGGTGTCAGCGACAGCCCTTATGACAATGAGCCGTCCATCCGGGAAGGCTGGCAGCATTCCATGACGGTTCCAAGAGAATTATCCTGGAAGGACGGTATTCTGTGTCAGAAGCCTGTAAGAGAGTTGGAGGCACTGCGGAAGGATGAGATTGTTTTTGAACAGGGAGAAGCAGAAATCCATGGAGGTGCTTTTGATCTGGTGGCAGAGCGAGACATTGCTGGAGATATTCCGGTCTGCATCTGCTTCAATCAGGAGCTTCAGATCACCTATGGGCATGGCGTTGTTTCTATGGAATTTTTAAACAACACCGGCTCCGGACGAACCATCCGTAAGGCGAAGCTAGATGGTCTTCAGAATGTGCGGATCTTAATGGATGTGTCTCTGATGGAGGTATATTTTAACGATGGCGAGCTGGTTATGACCACCCGATATTATCCGGAAGATCCGATGACAACAAAAGTCAGCATCTCCGGAATGGAACAGGTAAAAGGCTGGACAATGGCTGGTCAGTAGAGCAATCAGGGAAAGGGACTGTATAGTTAGGCTGGAAGAATCCGGTATTTCATGTTATACTATGGAACACAAAGAGAACTGCTAATGGACGATGATCAGGCGGTTCTGGCATTGAGGCCCAGGCTTTTGGGCCTTTTGCTATTTTACGATATGAAATAGGGAGGAAGCAACATGCCTGTATTTGATTTTAATGACGCCCCAGTCTCCAAGGAGAAATGCGTCTGTACCTATACCACGTTCCAATCCAACGAGCCGGAGGCTACACCAGAAAAGCCGATCCTGGTGCTGGATAACCACAAGAAGCAGTGGGCTCATCATTCTGCTGGAATGTTTACCAATCCCATCAAACGCAGTACCTTTGAGTTTCAGGAAGAGGACGGCGTTGTTCCGGCTGACATCCTGAAAATGGACGCCCGTTTTGTAAGCCTGTTAAAATGGCTTGGTGAGAATCATATCCATGTCCGGCTGTCTGGTGAGAACCGGGAAGATGGGTATGCAGTATACAAAATCCGCGAAACAGATTTAGGAGGCGGAACCAAGCTGTCCGCAGCGGACGGATTTTTACAGTTTATGATCGAACGTCTGCTTGCCAGCAGCGCACCGGAGGATGGGATTGAGGAAGAGGACGCAGATGAGCTGGGCGATGACATGAGACTGACCAGCCTTCAGAGTATCACCGATTTTATGAACTGCGCGGGGAAGACACTTCCGGACAATATCCGTCTGTGGGCGAAGAGAAACTTAGCGGTAGCCCGTTCCAATGAGGTTTCCCCAGAGGAGCGCCGCCACGCCCAGAGAGCCCTGTCCACTATGATGAATATCCAGTGGAAGAATAACTATTTTGAATCCATTGACCCGGAAGAGGCCAGAAGGATCCTGGACGAAGAGCTGTACGGCATGGAGAAGGTGAAACAGCGTATCATCGAGACCATCATCCAGATCAACCGTACCCATACGCTTCCGGCCTATGGCCTTCTGTTAGTAGGACCAGCAGGAACAGGAAAATCCCAGATCGCCTATGCGGTGGCAAGAATCCTGAAGCTGCCATGGACGACTCTGGATATGAGTTCTATCAATGATCCTGAGCAGCTGACCGGAAGCTCCCGCATCTATGCTAATGCAAAGCCAGGCATTATCCTGGAAGCATTTTCCATGGCTGGCGAGTCCAATCTGGTATTTATCATCAATGAGTTAGATAAGGCCGCATCCGGCAAAGGCAACGGCAATCCGGCGGACGTATTATTGACGCTGCTTGATAACTTGGGCTTTACCGACAACTACATGGAATGTATGGTTCCGACCAGTGGTGTCTATCCGATCGCTACTGCCAATGATAAGAGTCAGATCAGCGCGCCGTTGATGTCGCGTTTCGCGGTTATCGATATCCCGGACTATACTGCGGAAGAAAAGAAGATCATTTTCTCCAGATTTGCCCTTCCAAAGGTCATGAAGCGCATGAGTATGAAACCAGAAGAATGTGTCCTGACTCCAGAGGGCTTAGATATTGTCATTGAGAAGCATTCCGGTATCAGCGGGATCCGTGACTTAGAGCAGGCCGCTGAGCACATCGCTGCCAACGCCCTGTATCAGATCGAGGTCAACCATGTGAAACAGGTGGTGTTTGATGCAGAGATGGTGGAGAAGCTGTTGGGGTAAATAATGGTTACGGGTTCAGCATCACCGAAGCATAAAATACCCCATCTTTCCACTCAAACCGTGCGTCTCCGCGATATTGCTCCGCAATCATGCGGATGGACTCGGTGCCGATTCCGCTGCCGGCTGCTTTGATGGATACCAGTTTCTCGTTGATCCAGGTGGGTTTAAAAACGCTGGTGTTATCCACGGTGATAGATAAGGTAGAAGTACCAATCTGGATAGCACAGACACGGATAAATGGTTGTGAGGTTTTGGATTCTGAGCGGCCGGTCTGGCAGGCGTCCAAGGCATTTTCCAGAAGATTGCCCAGGAGAACACAAAATTCCGTTCCGGGGATCACCGGAGTATCGGACATCTGGATCTTGACATCCAGACGAATGTTATGGTTTTCTGCTTTATCTGCATAAAAAGCGAGAATGGCGTTGACTGCATAGCTGTTGCAGTAAATATGGTCCGAATGGGAAGGAAACTGTTTCTCATATTCCGCCAGATAGGATTTTAGATCCTCTAGATCCCCATGCTTTACACAATCCTGGATCACCCGCAGATGCTGACGGAAATCGTGACGTGCCCGGCGGTTTTCTGCAATTCTGGCCTGCAGCATGGAATACTGGTCATGCTGGATCTGCAAAAGACGTTCCATAGCCTGATTGCGGGTGTTGGTCTCCAGTTGTTCTTTTAATTGTTGGATGAACAGGATCATGAAATGGCTGATCAGGAACATACAGATCAGAAGCAGGACTCTTGCCAGAAGGGCAGAGATGGTAACGGTACCGCTCCGGATATCACCTGTCAGAAGCAGAAGGATCAGGGTTACAGAGCATGGAAGAAGCCAGGCAGTTCTCCAGAATGAGGGAACCGAAACAGAACACAGGCCTTTTGTGATATGGCTCATGGCTTTGACCATCAGCAGGATGGTACAAAGAATTAAAAATAATGTAATGAACCCGCTCTGCCAGGAGAAAAAGTTGAACCCGAAAAGCTTTTCACAGATACAGAATGCAGCAGCGCGGATCACAAGCAGATAGTCGAGGATAAACATATAAAAAAACAGGATCATTCCCCGATCGGCCTGTACCAGGAGACAGAATAAAACCCCAAATATCGGGACGGCCAGATATTGAACCCAGACGCTTGAAAATCCGGCCAGGGTCAGAATGGTAAAGATACCAAGATAGAATATCTGGCACATACAGACCCGGAGAACGGTTTCCAGGGGAGAATACTTCAGCTTTTTATAGAAGGGGATATAGGCCAGAAAATGAAATGGAAATGTGCTTAACAGTTCATTTAACAGCAGTTCGATCATACCAGCTGACCTCCTCTCGCAAGATCATAAGAATAACGGATATATTGTTCCCGTACATCCTGGTATTTTAAGCGGCTGATGGGAATGGAAGTACCATTTTTCAGCATGAACCGGTCATCCAGCAATTTATCGACCTCTTCAAAATTTACCAGAATTCCCTTCATGCAGTCACAGAGCCAGGGATATGGCAGAAGAAGCGCAGCAAAGTCCTTCTGATTCATAAAAATTTCTTCCTGATGCCCATCTTTAAGATGCACCAGTACCCGCCTGTTGAGGTATTCGGTATATGAAATCTGATGAAGCAATAACCGGATCTCCATATTCTTAGCAGGAACCAGAATGGACGCCTCGTTCATCATCATCTGCAGATTACAGCGGTCCAAAGCCTTCGAAACCTGTTCTTTTGTGGTTGGTTTGATCAGGTAATACGTCGCCTTCACTTCATAGCTGTCTACAGCAAAATCAGATGAAGTTGTTACGAAAATAATATGGCAGGAAGTATCCCAAAGACGGATCTTCCTGGCTGTTTCCATGCCATTGATGCCATTCATATAAATATCAAGAAAAATAATATCATAAACGCCAGGTATAAACCCGGCAAGAAATTCTTCTCCACCAGGAAAAATCTCCGGAGTATCAGCAGGAATCCGATGTGTGCTCATGTAAGTCGAGACCTGATCTGCCAACTGTCTGGCATCCCTTTCCAGATCATCAATAACTGCGATTCTCAAAATGAATCCCCCCTTTTGCAATGTGTATGATACCAGGGTCAAAAGATCAGAAGTTCGACGCAAGCTTGCTTGCAGGAGAAGTTTTGACCCCAACATCATGTGTATACGTCTATCATAGCACAAATTTGGATGCATTTGGGGGGATTTTTACATCTTGTCTTCGCAGCAACAAAAAGAGGAGCGGCTGTCGAAACAACCGCTCCTCTTATCACGCTTATTGAGTTTGTAATTATAACTGTGGGCCAGCGGATACCAGTGCTTTACCTGCTGCGTTGCCTTCGTATTTAGCGAAGTTCTTGATGAATCTTGCAGACAGATCTTTTGCTTTGGTCTCCCACTCAGCTGCATCTGCGTAGGTATCTCTTGGATCCAGGATAGCAGGATCAACACCTGGAAGCTCGGTAGGAACTTCGAAGTTGAAGAATGGGATCTTCTTGGTAGGTGCAGTTAAGATAGCACCGCTTAAGATCGCATCGATGATACCACGGGTATCTTTAATGGAGATACGTTTGCCAGTGCCGTTCCATCCTGTATTAACCAGGTATGCTTTCGCACCGCTCTTCTCCATCTTCTTAACTAACTCTTCTGCATATTTGGTTGGATGCAGCTCCAGGAATGCCTGTCCGAAGCAAGCGGAGAAGGTAGGAGTTGGCTCTGTGATACCACGCTCTGTACCAGCCAGTTTTGCTGTGAAACCAGACAGGAAGTAGTACTGAGTCTGCTCTGGTGTCAGTACGGATACTGGAGGAAGTACGCCGAATGCATCTGCGGATAAGAAGATTACGTTCTTAGCTGCTGGTGCGGAAGAGATTGGACGTACAATGTTCTGGATATGGTTGATCGGATAAGAAACACGAGTGTTCTCAGTAACGCTCTTATCAGCGAAATCGATCTTGCCCTCAGCATCCAGAGTAACGTTCTCTAACAGAGCGTTGCGCTTGATTGCATTGTAGATATCTGGCTCAGACTCTTTGTCCAGGTTGATAACCTTTGCGTAGCATCCACCCTCGAAGTTGAATACGCCGTTGTCATCCCAGCCGTGCTCATCATCACCGATCAGCAGACGCTTAGGATCAGTAGACAGAGTAGTCTTACCTGTACCGGACAGACCGAAGAAGATTGCAGTGTTCTTACCGTTTAAGTCGGTGTTAGCGGAGCAGTGCATGGAAGCGATGCCCTTTAATGGAAGGAAGTAGTTCATCATAGAGAACATACCCTTCTTCATCTCGCCGCCGTACCATGTGTTGATGATAACCTGCTCGCGGCTTGTGATATTAAATACAACTGCGGTCTCAGAGTTCAGACCCAGCTCTTTGTAGTTTTCAACTTTTGCTTTAGATGCGTTGTAAACAACGAAATCCGGCTCAAAGTTCTCAAGCTCTTCAGCGGTTGGCTTGATGAACATGTTAGTTACGAAGTGTGCCTGCCAAGCAACCTCAACGATGAAACGGATTGCCATACGTGTATCTTTGTTAGCACCACAGAATGCATCTACAACGTACAGCTTTTTATTGGATAACTCTTTCTGAGCGATCTCTTTTACTGCATTCCAAGCTTCCTTGGTTGCTGGATGGTTGTCGTTTTTGTACTCGTCAGAAGTCCACCATACAGTATCTTTGGAGTTCTCATCAACAACGATGAATTTATCTTTTGGAGAACGTCCGGTGTAGATACCAGTCATAACGTTAACAGCACCAAGCTCGCTGACCTGACCTTTTTCGTAGCCTTCCAGCTCTGGTTTGGTCTCTTCCTCGAATAACATCTCGTAAGAAGGATTGTGCACGATCTCGGTAGTTCCAGTGATACCATACTTGCTTAAATCAATCTTTGCCATCTTAGATAACCTCTTTTCTCTCAGCTTATGGTAACCTTTCTCATCTATAGGTTACATTATTTCCCACAAAGAAGTATAAAAACAAACTTCTCTGTCTATATTATAGCGCGTTTATTGTCAAAATCAAGTAAGAAAATTAAAATTTTAACAATATATTTTTTGAAAAACAAAAGGATATTGTATACAACACCCAGAAGTTTTACAGTTAAATAAATCCATCCTACGCTGCAGGTCTGATAAAGCCTGTATTTTTTATGTCATAGGAATCAAAAGCAGGCAATTCATCACACCACCTAGAGAGGATGGTGGAATTCTTGCAGTGTTTAGTTAAAATAGCAAAGTAAAAAAACTTAACAAAGTATATTTATCATATTTATCATAATTATTGACAAAAATATAACACCTAAAATGTGCAAAATAACGGGGTGGTATACAAAATCACAATTGTATGGGCAAAATAAATAGATATAACAATGAAAAAATAGTGCAAATTGCTATAAAAACTTTGTAATAAATTACCAATACAAGAAAGGCGGCAGCTAAAAGCATAAGACTTGAAAAAGAAAAAAGAATTATATATTATATAAATGTGTCGAAAATAGAACACGAAAATTATAACCCTTTCCATCAGGGGATATTAACGGCATGTATTTTTTGAAGAAAATTATATCAGTCACACAGGAGGATGAACATTTATGATGGACTTGTATGGAAATGGATTATTACTTGGAGAAAAAACCCTGGACAGCTTATGGATGAGACAGAACCTGACTATGAACAACATTGCAAATGTTGATACGCCAGGTTTTAAGTCACAATATATGACCTTTGAGAATGAACTGGCACGGAAGATCCAATCAGCTCTGTCTGTGAAGAAGACTTCTATGAAAAATGTGGCAAGAGGGATTGAAAATATGAGACCGTCTGTCCATACCACCTTAAATGAATCAACCAGGCTGGATGAGAATAATGTGGATATGGATCAGGAACAGGTCGAATTGGCGAGAACAGCTTATGAATACCAATTTATGATCAGTTCTGTGAGCAGCGATCTTTCACGTCTGCGCAGCGCAGCTAAAAACTTTTAAATCATACAAATTATACGGTTGAGGAGAAAATGTAAAATGATTGAACAGGTGAATGGGTTTATTACCCCCATGAAAGAATGGGATGCTGTTGGAAAGAATGATGCAAAAATAACCGGAACAGAAAATGGTACAAAATCTGTGTTCCAGTCAGTGCTTGAAGATACAATACAAAATGTTTACGACACACAGAAGGATGTAGAACAGAAACAGTATCTTCTGGCAACAGGACAGTTAGAAGATGCACATAGTCTTCCAATCGCCCAGGCGAAAGCAGAACTGAGCGTGGAAGTTATGATCTCTCTTAGAAATAAAGCAATGGAAGCATATAACGAAATCCTGAAGATGAGTGTGTAATGCTGCTGGTCATGGAAATGAGCAGCTAATGTTTAATATTTGGTAACTATTCAGTACCTTCATAGTTACGAGCAAAAATCCATTCCAGATCAGCTTCGCTGATGGGATTTTTGCTTTCTAGCCTATGTGTTCTTACGGTCAGCGCAGCATGTGCGCAGACCTACTGAATGGTTACAATATTTGCTATATTATATGGAAATGCAAAGGATGAATGGAACAGTGCAGAATCTAAAAGGAGCATGGCAGAAGATGCCAGGGAAAACAAAGAAAATGATCGCAGTCATTGCAGCGGGGACGATTATCCTGGCAGCGGCTGGTCTTCTGATCCTGAATATGGGTTCGGAAAAAGGGTATAGTACCTTGTTTACAGGGATGAGTTCAGAAGATGCCCAGGCAGTTGTGAGTCTTCTTCAGGATGAAGGCGTTGACTACAGATACAATGATAAAAATGGTTCTGTCCAGGTAATGTCAGATACAGTGGATAAGACCAGGGCGGAATTGCTAAGCAAAGGATATCCTAAAAGTGGTTTTACCTATGATATGTACCGTAATAATGCGGGGATCATGAGCACTGAAAAGGATAAGGAAAAATATACATTGTATGAGCTTCAGGATCGTCTGGGTGCCCAGATCGGATTGTTTGACGGGGTACGTGATGCCAAGGTGACCATAGCAGAAGGAGGAACCCAGAAATATGCACTGGATGATACACAGCAGACAGATGCATCGGCCTCTGTTGTGGTGACAATGGATCCTGGACAGGAACTGACAGATACGAAAGCAGCTGCTATTAAAAACCTGATCGCCAGGGCTGTAAAAGGAATGAATTTTACCAATGTTTCTGTATTTGATGCCGCTACCATGACGGAAGTTGGCGGTGAAGATGAAGCTGATAGTACTACGGGGACAGGCAAAGATGTAGCAGCGCTTACCAGCCAGATAGAAAAAAATATAGCAGGAAATGTGCGCCGGGTTCTGGAATTAATGTATGGACAGGGAAAAGTTGCAGTTTCTGTAAAAGGTACCCTGAATATGCAGAAGCTGATTCAGGAAACAGTCCAATATACCACACCGGATAAGATCGACCAGAATGATAAGACAGGACTACTGGAAAAAGAAGAAACAGCAGGAGAAAATACAGGAAGTACATCTTCGGGAAATGGAGGTACTGCAGGCGCAGATGCCAATGCAGATACGCCACGTTATACGAACAAGACAGGTACACAGACAGGAACCGATGCATATTCCAACAATAGTGCAGTAAGAGAGTGGCTGTATAATTCCACAAAAGAACAGCGTCAGATCGATCCTGGTGTTCTGGAAAACATAACGGTAGGCGTTACTATTGATACAGATGATACATCAGTTGCAGATGCAGATCTGGTCAGCCTTGTGGCTAATTCTGCAGGCATCACCCAGGAAGATGCTGCTTCAAAGATCACAGTTATAAATTTGCGGCGAAAACCCACATGCTTGCGTGTGGGATGAAAGCCGCATCTCTTTGGCTTGACAATAGCATAGAATAAATATATAATATATGCATAAGCAAAGCATAGAAAGGAAATCCTAATAATGCCGCACATACAGCAAACAATAACAACCATGCAAATCAGTGTAATCCTAATAATTCAGCATATCATTCGAATCGTGGAGGAAAGTAATAATGGCACGACTTAAAAGCGATAACGTACAAATCAATATTTCCATCCCGTCCGAGTGGAAAAAAGAACTTGAAAACCTTGCACGTATCTATTCTGTTGAGGAAGGTGAGACTATCACATTTCTTGATTTGATGCGTAGAGGTATTCAGGAAAAATATCAGTTAGGAGAAAAGAATGAGCGAGGAACAGTATCATAGTGCTTCGCATTGTAAATATCTGATACAGTATCACATCATCTGGTGTCCGAAATTCAGATTTTCGGTATTAAAAGGCGATGTAGAGGATAGATTAAAACAGATATTACAGAACATCTGTGATGATTATAATTATCACGTTAAGGCACTTGAAGTGATGCCTGACCATATACATATCTTTGTAGATGTCCCACAAACGGTTGCTCCTTGCGATGTTGTAAGGACACTAAAAAGTATAAGTGCTATTGAATTACTTAAGGTATATCCAAAACTAAAACAGTTCTATGCAAGATGTGGAGTTTTGTGGTCAAGAGGATATTTTGTATCTACAGTAGGACATATAAGTGAAACTACAGTAATGAAGTACATTGAGGAGCAGAAAATCCATGATTGACAAAGAATACAACAAAATTCTGAAACAATATCATAAACTTTCTGACAGGCATATTTTGGTTGTTGAGACCGATATGCCTTATTCCGATGTATTTAAAGTTGTGCTTCTTTCTGATAAGATACGCAAAGCAGGTAATGAGCTTGTTCGTCTTATGAGAAAGAATTATGACCAACTCCTGCGTACAAAGAGATACCGTAAGTTACTATTTCTGTATGGAACCACGGAAGATAAATCAAAACGTAAGATACTTGCCAATCAGCTTAACGAAATGCAGAAATCTTACAATGTCACATGGGATTATTGCAGAAAATCCATGATTCCGATAGGTAAGAAATACAGTATAGATGCAGTTTTTGCCTTAACAAAAGCGGAGGATATTTGGCGAGGTGTTGAAAAATGCCTGTATGGTAATGGCAATACCATTCATTTCTCAAAATATGGAGAACTGCCTTGCATTCGTGCAAAACAGATAAATCGTGGCATTCCTGTGTCTGTAAAAGATGATAAATTGCAATTCAAACTTGGTAAAACCGCTTTCGGAATACAGGTAAATGACAGATTTCAACAGGACGAAGTAGATGACATTTTGACATATCTTACCGAATCCGAGATTGTGGATCACAAAGCTGTAAACACTCTCATAGAAGATACTTATTGCATAGATACATACAGACCTTGCTATGCAACCCTTGTGCCCAAGATGATACGGGGGAAATACAGAGTATATCTGCACCTTACTGTCGAGGGCAAAGCAAAGGTAAAATATGATAAGTATGGCAATCCTCGTCACAAGTATGGTAAAGGGATGATAGGTGCCGATATTGGCACACAGACTGTTGCTTATACATCTGATACGGAAGTCGGTTTAAAGAATCTTTCAGAACGTGGCAACAGCATACAAACTTCTGAACGAAAA
>PVML01017404.1_pt1 | contig 67413 bp, 61 predicted proteins | sample 1853371 | NCBI WGS metagenome assembly PVML01 (sample SAMN08533508, study PRJNA380276) | Human gut metagenome, whole genome shotgun sequencing project. | isolation source: participant 1, chromium library | host: Homo sapiens | collected 2017 | reverse complement strand
CATCTCTGATGGCACCGATGTTAACAACAACCATGGCAAATCCAATTATTGTAGGTTTGGCAATTTGTCTGGGTGGTCTTGGAATTTGTCTGCCGACAGATGGTGCATTCTGGCAGGTGAAAGAATTTAACGACTTAACCATGAAAGAAACATTTATTGCACATACTGGTGGTAATTTGATTGCCTGTGTTGTGGGATTTGTGGTATTATGTATCTTAGTTTTGTGCAGTGGATTTCTGCCTGGACTTTCATAGAAGAAAAAAGGAGAAAACCGGATGAAGCTTTTATTCGTATCCGATTCTTTTAAAGGATCATTAACCAGCGCCCAGACGATTCAATATCTAAAGGAAGCAGCAGAGGAGGTTTTTGGCTCCTGCGAATGCCAGGGGATTCCAGTGGCAGATGGAGGAGAGGGAACCATAGACGCTGTTGTGCAGGCGTGCCATGGGGAGAAGCTTTCCTGTCAGGTGCAGGATCCGCTTGGACGGGAAATCACGGCTTATTATGGATGTGTTGGTGGTACGGCGGTGATTGAGATGGCCCAGGCATCCGGGCTTCCGCTGGTGATGGAAGCAGAACGTGATCCGCGGAAAACTTCTACCTATGGGACAGGACAGCTTTTGATGGATGCGCTTCAGAGAGACTTCCGGGATATCCGTATTGCCATTGGTGGTTCGGCAACCAATGATGGAGGAATGGGAATGGCATCAGCCCTTGGTGTCCGTTTCCTGGATTGTGATGGACAGGAACTGAAGGGAATCGGTGAAAATCTGGAGCTGGTGGAGCGTATCGATATTTCTGGACTGACACCGCTGATCAGACAGGTGAAGATCACAGTGATGTGTGATGTGACGAATCCGTTATGTGGGGAAAATGGTGCTACTTATACCTTTGGAAAGCAAAAAGGAGGAACACCTGAGATTCTGGATCAGTTAGAATCGGGAATGCAGCATTACCGGGATGTGATCCGCAACACTTTTCAGACTGATCCGGACCAGATTCCTGGAACTGGGGCTGCAGGAGGGCTTGGTGCGGCTCTTCTCATCTATCTGGGAGCAGAAATGCGTTCTGGCATTGATTGTGTACTGGACATGACGAATTTTGACCGGTGGCTTGAATGGACGGATCTGGTGGTGACTGGAGAAGGCCGGACAGACTGGCAGTCCAGCTTTGGCAAGGTGATGCAGGGAATCGGTGACCGGTGCGCCAGAAAAGGAGTGCCTGTTGTCGGCTTAAGTGGATCACTGGGACCAGGCTATGAGACAATCTATGAACATGGAATCGATTCACTGATGACTACCGTGGATGGACCTATGGGGCTTGATGAAGCCATGGCAGATGCGGTGATGTTATATCAGAAGGCCGCAGTGCGGATGTTTCGCATGATCCGTGCCGGAATGCGGGTGGCTAAGAAGGACAAAAGGTAAATTCAAGTCGAACGTCCGTGAGACTTGGCGCGTGATTCTGGTCAGCGTAAGCTGACATATTCTTTACAGAATCACTGCGCATCCTCGCGGAGCGTTTATCTCAGTCGGAGATTGGACTCCCACTGAGACTAATTTGTTATTACTCACCACCTGAAGAGGTGGGAGTCTTCTCGACTGAGATAAAATAGGAACAGTCAGAACAGGTGTGGGAATGCGATAGGCTCCACACCTGTTTTTTGTGTCATAGGAAACTTCGTCCTATGACACAAAAACGCTCCGCAGGATGCGCACTCGCGCGAAGAAGAAATATGTCGCAAGCGACCGCACTCGGCGCGAAAATGTGCCAAGACATTCTTTCTTACGAAAAACCCTTGTATGCCGAAATAAAAATGTGCTATACTGGTTTGACATCCTGCTTAGGATGGAAATAACTATGAAGGTACTGAATAGTTACGTTGGGTTATTGCAGGAAGGGATATGAAACATGAATAATAAAAGCTGGAAACGGGGCATCGGTTGGTATCTGGCTGCGGTGCTTGCGTCTGTAGCGGTTTTGACTGGTTGTGGAAATGCAGTGGGACAGAATGCAAAGAAAGAGGACGATGGGAAATTAAATGTGGTGACCACGTTGTTTCCTTATTATGATTTCGCCAGACAGATCGCCGGGGATGCTGTTGATTTGACTATGGTGGTTCCGGCGGGGATGGACAGCCATTCCTTTGAGCCAACTCCGGCAGATATGAGGACGATCCAGAATGCAGACGTACTGATCTGCAACGGCGGCGCCATGGAGCAATGGCTGACCCAGGTGCTGGCAGCAACGGACACCGGCCATATGACGGTGATCACCATGATGGATTACGTGGACACTTATGAGGAGGAGATCGTGGAAGGCATGGAGGACGAGGCCCATGACCATGCACATGGAAGTCACGGGCATGACCACGAGTCAGAAGACCACGATCATGATGCGGAAGAGGACCACGAGCATGAGACCGATGCAGGACACGACCATGACAGTGACTCCGGGTTACCTGACGGTCACTACTACGGCGATGGTCATGACCACTCCGACTATGTGGATGATGACGGTCATCATGTAGACATTGAGTATGACGAGCACATCTGGACATCTCCGGTCAATGCCATGAAGTTCACGGAAGTGATCGCGGACACCTTATCCAAGTGTGATCCGGCCAATGAAACCCGTTACGAAGAAGGAAAAGAGGCGTATTTAAAGGAATTAGAGGCGCTCCACGAGGGATTCTTAGAGGTTTCTAAGAACCGCAGGCGCAACATGATCGTGGTAGGTGACAAATTTCCATTCCGTTATCTGGCAGAAGAGTACGGCTTCGACTACCGCGCGGCATTTTCCGGCTGCAGCACAGATACGGAGCCAAGTGCGAAGACCATTGCGTACCTGATCGATAAGGTGCGGACGGAAGAGATTCCGGTGGTTTACTACCTGGAGCTCTCCAGTCACCGGGTATCAGAGATCATCGGAGAAGAGACAGGAGCGAAAACGGAGCTTCTTCATTCCTGCCACAATGTGACGAGAGCAGAATTTGATTCCGGAGTCACCTATGTGGATCTGATGAAGGGCAATATCGAGACCCTGCGGGATGGTTTGGATTAAATGATTAGGAGTAACGATCAAAGCAGCCATGTGGATTCCAATAGCTGCAATTATAGAAGGAAAAGGAACTGTGAAAGGACTGAACAGTTACGAAAGGGATGAAAAAGGAATAAAAATGAGTGCATTAATAACATGTAACCATGTGGATTTTGGCTACGAAAACCACGACGCGGTAGTAGACCTGACCATGGAGGTAGATTCCGGTGATTACCTGTGCGTGGTGGGAGAAAATGGCTCCGGTAAAAGTACCTTGATGAAAGGACTTCTGGGTCTGATCAAGCCGACTGCAGGAACACTGACTGTGGCAGAAGAACTGAAAAAGACCGGGATCGGCTATCTGCCCCAGCAGACGGCGGCCCAGAAGGATTTTCCGGCGACCGTTTATGAAGTGGTGATCTCTGGATGCTTAAGCAGGAGAGGTCACCGGCCGTTTTACTCCATGGTGGAGAAGAAGATGGCGCGGACCAGCATGGAAAAGCTGGGCATCACCCATCTGGCGAAAAAGTGCTACCGGGAATTATCCGGCGGACAGCAGCAGCGTGCCCTGATCGCCAGGGCTTTATGCGCCACCAGTGAAGTGCTGATTTTAGATGAACCGATCACCGGACTGGATCCGTCAGCAATCCAGGATTTTTATCATCTGGTGCGGACGTTAAATAAAGAAGAAAAGGTGACCATCATCATGGTAACCCACGATGTGGCCAATGTAGTCAACCAAGCCAATAAGATCCTGCATTTGAAGCAGAAGGTGTTATTCTATGGAACCCCGGAAGAATACCGGAAAACCAAAGCAGGCCAGCTGTTCTTAGGAGGTGATCTGTGATGGCAGCAGTATTAGAGATGCTTTCTTATCCATTTATGGTGCGGGCGCTGATCGGCGGCATCCTGATCTCTCTGTGTGCGTCCCTGCTGGGCGTCAGCCTGGTATTAAAACGGTATTCGATGATCGGAGATGGGCTTTCCCACGTATCCTTTGGAGCCTTGTCCATCGCGTTAGCGATTGGCTGGTCTCCGCTGAAATTGTCGATCCCGGTGGTGGTGCTGGCGGCTTTTTTCCTTCTGCGGATTACGGAAAATGGAAAAGTCAAGAGCGATGCGGCAATCGCCATGATCTCTGCCAGTGCCCTTGCTGTCGGTATTGTGGTGACTTCTCTGACGACCGGCATGACGACGGATGTCAGCAGCTATATGTTCGGCAGTATCTTAGCCATGAGCACTGCCGATGTGAAAATGGCGGCGGTGCTGTCTGTAGTGGTACTGGGACTGTTTGTGTTCTGCTATAATAAAATTTTCGCTGTAACCTTTGATGAAAATTTCGCCAAGGCTACGGGCGTTTCCGTGTCCAGCTACAATGTGCTGATCGCGGTTTTAACAGCGGTGACCATTGTGCTGGGAATGCGGATGATGGGGGCTATGCTGATCTCCAGCCTGATCATTTTCCCGGCACTGACCTCCATGCGGGTGTTTAAGAGCTTTAAAGGTGTGGTGTGGTCTTCGGGAATCTTATCAGTGATCTGTTTCTGCATCGGCATGACGGCCTCCTATCTCTGTTCCACTCCGGCAGGTGCCAGCGTGGTGTTAGTGAATCTGGCGGCATTTTTATTGTTTACGTTGTTTACGATCATAAGAAAAAACGGACGGAGATGATCCTATGAAGAAAAAAAGGGGCTTTTTAAGCCAGACCCAGTACATTGCCTATGGCTTCTTTGTACTGATCCTGGTTGGAACACTGCTTCTGATGCTTCCATTTGCCAGCAGAAATGGGCAGAGTGTGAATTTTTTAGACGCACTGTTTACGTCAACCAGCGCCTCCTGTGTGACCGGTCTGGTGGTGCGGGATACCTGGAGCCAGTGGAGCTTGTTTGGTCAGTTTGTGATCATTTTTCTGATCCAGATCGGCGGTCTCGGATTTGTGACCGTGGGTGTGTTCTTTTCCATTGTGTTAAGAAGAAAGATCGGTCTGCGCCAGCGGGGACTGATCCAGGAGAGCACCAGCGCATTGCAGATCGGTGGGATCGTGAAGCTGGCCCGGAGGATCATTGCCGGAACCTGCATATTTGAGGTGACGGGAGCGGTACTGTTATCGATCCGTTTCGTGCCAAAATATGGCTTTTTCCGTGGGGTGTTTTACGGCTTTTTCCATGCGGTTTCTGCCTTTTGTAATGCAGGCTTTGACCTGATGGGCAATGAAGTGCCTTATAATTCCCTGGTTGGTTACTATGACGACTGGCTGGTGAATCTGGTGATCATGAGCCTGATCATCATCGGTGGTCTGGGATTTATCGTGTGGGATGACCTATACCGGAATAAATTTCATTTCCGGAAATATTTATTACAGACGAAGCTGGTGCTGATCGCCCTGTTTGTGCTGGTATTTGGCGGCGCAGGACTCTTCTGGGTACTGGAGCGGCAGAATCTGATGGTGGGCATGAGTGCCAGTGGACAGATTTTAACCAGTTTATTTGCGTCCGTGACAGCGAGAACGGCAGGCTTTAACACTGTTGATCCGGCGGCCATGACGGATGGAAGCAAACTGCTGACACTGATCTTAATGTTTATCGGCGGCAATCCGGGATCTACGGCAGGCGGTGTCAAGACCACATCTGCGATCGCTTTGTTCTTATATGTCCGTTCCAACATTGACCGCTCCTACGGCATCAATGTATTCGGACGGCGGTTAGAGGAGGATGCGGTAAAACGTGCTGGCGCCATCTGTACCATCAACTTAACAGCAGCATTGGCAGCGTCTATCCTGATCATGGCGATTCAGCCGGTTGGAATGGCAGATGTGCTGTTTGAGACATTTTCTGCCATTGGAACGGTAGGAATGACTACCGGAATCACCAGAAGTCTGCTTCCGGCATCCCGGATCGTGATCATTTTGCTGATGTACTGCGGCAGGATCGGCAGTATGTCCTTCGCTCTGGCATTTACCCAGCAGAAACGGATCACTCATGTACAGAACCCGGTGGAAACGGTCAGCATCGGTTAAGGAGGAAAAAATATGAAATCAATTTTGATCATTGGAATGGGTCGTTTTGGTCGTCATCTGTGCCAGAATCTGGCAGAGCTTGGCAATCAGATCATGATCGTGGATCAGGAAGAGGAGAATCTGGAAGAGATGCTTCCTCTGGTGGTCAGCGCCAAAATCGGTGACTGCACGAATGAAAATGTGTTAAAAAGCTTAGGTGTTGCGAATTTTGATCTGTGCTTCGTCTGCATCGGAACCAATTTCCAGAGCAGTCTGGAGATCACCAGCCTGGTAAAGGAGCTGGGTGGAAAACATGTGATCAGTAAGGCAAACCGGGATATCCATGCGAAATTTCTTCTGAGAAATGGAGCTGATGAAGTTATTTATCCGGATCGTGATATTGCGGAGAAGCTGGCAGTGCGTTACAGTGCGGATCATGTATTTGATTACATTGAGTTAAGTGATGAGTATTCGATCTATGAGATTCCGCCGTTAACCCAGTGGGTAGGCAAGAGTCTGAAGGAATCCGGAATCCGCAACAGCTATCACATCAATATCCTGGGGACAAAGACCGATGGAAAGACAAATCTGATGCCGTCAGCGGATTATGTGATCCGGGCAGAAGATCATCTGCTGGCTATTGGACGAAAACAGGATATCGAGAAAATTTTAAAGGTAATGAAATAATTTTCTGTATTTGATGAAATCATGTTTTGTATTTCATGAAATAATTTCCCTATATTCCTATTGACATACTAGGAATTGAAGAGTTATACTGTCCTCAACATTTTTGAGAATCGGTAAAGGAGACGAAAGCATGAGTACAAAAAATTATAAATTTGAGACGTTACAGCTTCACGTAGGCCAGGAGCAGCCAGACCCAGTTACCGATGCAAGGGCTGTTCCGATCTACCAGACCTCTTCCTTCGTGTTTAAGAACTGCGATCATGCAGCAGCAAGATTTGCATTAGAGGACGCAGGTAATATCTATGGCCGCCTGACGAACCCGACAGAGGACGTATTCGAGAAGAGAATTGCAGCGTTAGAGGGTGGCGTGGCAGCACTGGCAGTGGCTTCCGGTGCAGCAGCGATTGCTTACACCTTTGAAAACCTGGCTCATGCTGGTGATCACATCGTAGCGGCAAAGAACATTTACGGTGGTACTTACAACCTGTTTGCCCACACACTCCCGGCTTATGGCATTACGACAACCTTCGTAGATCCATTTAACTATGAAGAGATCGAGAATGCGATCCAGGAGAACACCAAGGCAGTACATATCGAGACTTTAGGCAATCCGAACTCTGATGTGGTTGATATCGAGCGTATCGCGAAGATCGCCCATGCTCATAAGATCCCATTAGTTGTCGATAATACCTTTGCAACCCCATATCTGGTTCGTCCATTTGAGTATGGCGCAGATATCGTGGTTCATTCTGCAACCAAATTTATCGGTGGACATGGAACAACAATCGGTGGCGTGATCGTTGACGGCGGTAAGTTTGACTGGGAAGGAAGCGGTAAATTCCCAGGAATTACCGAGCCAAACCCAAGCTATCATGGGGTAAGCTTTACCAAGGCAGCAGGTCCTGCAGCATTTGTGACCATGGTCCGTGCGATCCTGCTTCGTGACCTGGGCGCAACCATTTCCCCGATCCATTCCTGGATCTTCTTACAGGGACTGGAGACTCTCTCCTTACGTGTAGAGCGTCACGTAGAGAATGCGCTGAAGGTAGTAGACTACTTAAATAATCATCCACAGGTAGAGAAGGTGCACCATCCGGCGGTTTCTACCGATCCGGAGCAGCAGGAATTATATAAGAAATATTTCCCGAACGGCGGCGGTTCGATCTTTACCTTCGAGATCAAGGGTGACGCCCAGACTGCGAAAGATTTCATCGATCATCTGGAGTTATTCTCCCTACTTGCTAACGTTGCAGATGTGAAGTCTTTAGTGATCCATCCGGCTTCTACCACTCATGGTCAGTTAAATGAGGAAGAGCTGGCAGATCAGGGCATCCGTCCAAATACCATCCGTCTGTCCATTGGTACAGAGCATATTGATGATATCATTGAGGATCTGGATCAGGCATTTCAGGCGATCCGGTAAGCGGTGCAAATGCTGACAAAAGCGCCGGTCAGAGAGAGGGACAATACTTAAGAAAGAGAAGTATTGTCCCTCTTTTTGTACAATATTTTTCAATAGAACCCTCCTTATTGAGAAAAAATATCGCTAAGCATTCTTGACATTTTAAAATGGTTAGAATATACTAACAACGATGAATGGTTAGGTATGAATAACCAAAGAAAAGTCGCCATGAAAAAATCCATACAAGTAGAAAGAAGGATGAGATGATGCCATTGTCAATGGTTAAGGAAGGAGAGCCGAACACGATCCTGCGTGTGGGAGGCAATGAAGAGACCAAGCGGTTTTTAGAGAATCTTGGGTTTGTAACAGGAGCAAAGGTTACGGTGGTATCGACGGTAGAGGGAAATATCATTGTGAATGTAAAGGATTCCAGAATTGCCATCGGAAAAGATATGGCAAATAAAATTATGGTGAGTTAAGGAGGAAGGTCATGAAAACTTTAAACGAAGTTCCGGTGGGACAGACCGTAAAAGTAACAAAGCTGACTGGTGAAGGCCCGGTTAAGAGAAGAATCATGGATATGGGAATCACAAAAGGCGTAGAGATCTATGTGCGTAAGGTTGCACCGCTTGGCGATCCGATGGAAGTGACCGTAAGAGGCTATGAGCTTTCTGTTCGTAAAGCAGATGCACAGATGATCGATGTAGAGTAAGGAAAGGCGTAGCTGTTCAGCAGGTCTGAGAACTTGCTGCACTGACTGTGAAGAAGTGTGAAACAGCCATGAGTATGTTGTGACGAAGGGTAGGAGGAGAAAAGATGTCAATTACAATTGCGTTGGCAGGTAATCCAAACTGTGGTAAGACCACATTATTTAATGCCCTGACAGGTGCCACTCAGTATGTTGGTAACTGGCCAGGTGTAACTGTAGAGAAAAAGGAAGGTAAGTTAAAGGGACATAAAGATGTCATCATCGCCGATCTTCCTGGTATTTATTCCTTATCTCCATATTCTCTGGAGGAGGTCGTAGCAAGAAATTATCTGATCAATGAGAAACCGGACGCGATCTTAAATATCATTGACGGTACCAACCTGGAGAGAAACTTATATCTGTCCACCCAGTTAATGGAGCTTGGTATTCCGGTGGTCATGGCGGTTAACATGATGGATCTGGTAAGAAAGAATGGCGACCAGATCAACATCAAGAAGCTGGCTGAAAAATTAGGCTGTCAGGTTGTTGAGATCTCTGCGTTAAAGGGCAACGGTATCGACAAAGCAGCGCAGATGGCAGTTGACTTAGCAAAATCCGGTCAGAAGACACCGGCGGTACATAACTTCTCTGACAGTGTGGAGAGAGTGTTAGACCAGATCGAGGATAAATTAGATGCTTCTGTTCCGGCAGAACAGAGACGTTATTTTGCAATCAAGTTATTAGAGCGCGACAGCAAGATCACCGATCAGTTATCCAGGGTTCCGGATGTAACTGAGGAGATCAATGCGATCGAAAAGGAGATGGACGACGATACTGAGAGTATCATCACCAACGAGCGTTATGTATACATTTCCTCTATCATTGGCGACTGCCTGAAGAAGAAGGTTGCAAGCGGCAAGATGACCATTTCCGATAAGATCGACCGGATCGTAACCAACCGTATCCTGGCTCTGCCGATCTTCGCAGCTGTGATGTGGTTTGTATACTTAATTTCCGTAACTACAGTTGGTACTTTCGTAACAGACTGGACCAATGACGTATTATTCGGTGAGATCGTTCCTCCGGCTGTTGAGGGCTTTTTAAATGCAGTTGGCTGTGCAGACTGGTTACAGGGCCTGATCCTGGATGGTATCGTAGCTGGCGTAGGTGCAGTACTTGGTTTTGTACCACAGATGATCGTACTGTTCTTCTTCCTGGCAATCCTGGAGGACTGCGGATATATGGCTCGTGTTGCTTTCATCATGGACCGTATCTTCCGTAAATTTGGTCTTTCCGGCAAAGCATTTATCCCAATGCTGATCAGCTCCGGCTGCGGTATCCCAGGCGTTATGGCAACAAGAACCATCGAGTCGGACCGTGACCGTAAGATGTCTATCATGACGACCACATTCATTCCTTGTGGTGCAAAGCTTCCGATCATCGCCATGATCGCAGGTGCATTCTTCCCGAACGCAGAGGGCAATGCTTCCGCATGGGTAGCAACCAGTGCTTACTTCATCGGTGTTGCAGCAATTGTATGTTCCGGTATTATGTTAAAGAAAACCAAGATGTTCGCTGGTGATCCGTCACCATTCGTTATGGAGCTTCCACAGTACCATATGCCAACTGCCGGCAACGTACTGAGAAGTATCTGGGAGAGAGCATCTTCCTTTATCAAGAAAGCTGGTACCGTTATCCTGCTTTCCACCATCGTTTTATGGTTCTTAATGGGTTACGGCTTCGAAGGCGGCGCATTTGGCGCTGTTGAGGACTTAAATAACAGTATCTTAGCTCAGATCGGTAAAGCGATCGCATGGATCTTCACACCACTTGGCTGGACTCAGTTAGGTCATGGCTGGAAGATGGCTGTAGCAGCAATCACTGGTCTGATCGCAAAAGAGAACGTGGTAGCAACCTTTGGTATGCTCTTCAATCCAAACCTGGAAGAAGTTGCAGAGGATGGTGCTGAGATCTGGAGTAACTTACAGGGCGCTTTAACCCCGATCGCTGCTTACGGATATCTGGTATTTAACCTACTGTGTGCTCCTTGTTTCGCAGCAATCGGTGCGATCAGACGTGAGATGAACAGTGGAAAATGGACCATTTTCGCACTTTGCTATCAGTGCCTGTTCGCATACGGTGTAGCATTAGTCATCTATCAGGTTGGTACTGTCCTGACTGGCGGCGCAGCAAATCCGGTTGGTCTGGTTGTAGCAGTAGCAATTGTAGCATTCTTCGTATACATGCTGGTCCGTCCTTATAAAGAGAGCGAGACTTTAAGCGTAGATACCAAGAACCTGGTAAAATCTAAATAGGTAAAATGCAAACAAGTAAAATCAGGAATCATTCCTGAAAAGGAAGCCTGTAGCTGATGTTTCAGTATACGGGCTTCCGACAGTAAAAAGGAGGTTGTGCAAAGATGGGAACACTCGTTGTTCTGGTGGTACTGATTTTGATAGTGGCGCTGATTATCCGAAGCATGATCCGAGATAAGAAAAATGGAAAATCCGTCCAGTGCGGCTGTGACTGCAGCTCCTGCGGTGGGCATTGTAGTTCTTCCGCACCAGTTAAGGAGGCGAAGAAACGTGGCTAATGTCATGATTATCGCAGTCTTAGCAGCGATTGCTTTGGTGGCACTGAAAGGCTCCCTGAAACATTTTCGGGGAGAGGGCAGTTGCTGCGGAGGCGGAAGTACAGGGATTACAAGGGATGATATTCCGGTGAAAATACTGGAGAATCCGAAGCTTGGTGAAAAAGTGGTGGAAATCTCCGGAATGCATTGTGAAAATTGTGTATTCAGCGTGACAAAGGCCATCAACCGGATCGAGGGTGTCAGTGCGGATGTTGATTTAAAGAAAAAACGTGCCATCGTATCTTATGACCGTGAGATTTCCGAGGATGCTATCCGTAAGGCAGTAGAACAAGAAGGCTTCAAGGTGACGGAGATCAGAAACCGGTAAAGGAGGAAATGTATGTCGGTGCAGGAGAAAAAATCCTATATTCTGCAGGAATTAAGAAAGAATGGCTGCAGGATCACCAATCAGAGACAGCTGCTGATTGATATCATTTTACAGGACGAGTGTTGTTGTTGCAAAGAGATTTATTATCAGGCAATCAAGAAAGATCCGACCATCGGCATGGCAACTGTTTACCGGATGGTCAAAACATTAGAAGAAACAGGGCTGATCAAGAGAAAGAATCTGTACCGGATCCAGGTGGAAGAGGAATCGGCTTGAACAGGTAAGGGGAGTGACGAGTTGTGAAGGGCGCGTTGCTCCTTTTTCTATGTCCGTGCGTGGAGTGGACGGGTTGCGCAACGCGTGAACAGTAACGCGGACGGTCTTGACTTTATAGAAACTTTGTGACAAAATATACAACTAGAAAGAAGGGTAAAATATTATGACAAAGATTGATATTATCTCCGGCTTCCTTGGAGCCGGAAAAACGACATTTATTAAGAAACTGTTGGAAGAGGCGATCGCAGGCGAGCAGGTAGTTCTGATCGAGAATGAGTTTGGTCAGATCGGTATTGATGGTGGATTTTTAAAGAATTCCGGTATCGAGATCCGTGAGATGAACTCCGGTTGTATCTGCTGCTCCCTGGTTGGTGATTTTGGTAAATCTCTGGAAGAGGTTCTGACCAAATATCAGCCAGACCGTGTGATCATCGAACCGTCCGGCGTTGGTAAATTATCTGACGTTATGAAAGCTGTCCGCGATGTAGCTTCTACTCTGGATGTGGTATTGAACAGTGCCGTTACCATCGTAGACGCTTCTAAGTGCAAGATGTATATGAAGAACTTTGGTGAGTTCTTTAACAACCAGATCGAGAATGCAGGAACCGTTGTATTAAGCAGAACTGACGTAGTAGACGCTGCGAAGGTTCAGCAGGATGTGGAACTGATCCGTGAGCACAATGCCAGCGCTTCGATCGTGACGACTCCATGCAGCCAGTTATCCGGCGCCCAGTTACTGGAGATCATCGAGAAGCCAGATACCATGGCAGAGGATCTGATGAGAGAGGTGGAAGAGAGAAAGGCTCATGAGGCAGAGCATGATCACGAGCATCACCACCATCATCATGACGATGATGACGAGTGCGAGTGCGGCTGCCACGATCATGACCATGAGCATCATCACCATCATGACGACGATGATGATGAGTGCGAGTGCGGCTGCCACGATCATGACCATGAGCATCATCACCATGATCACGACGATGACTGCGACTGTGGCTGTCACGATCATGATCACCATCATCACCATCACCATGCAGATGAGGTCTTCACAAGCTGGGGCATGGAGAATGTGGCTCCTTGCAAGAAAGAAGAGCTGGAGGCATTTTTACAGGATCTGTCTAAGGGTGATGTTTACGGACAGGTTCTCCGTGCAAAGGGTATGATCCCAAGCGAGACAGAGGGCGAGTGGTATTACTTCGACTTAGTACCGGAAGAGTACGAGATCCGGAAAGGCCAGCCAGATTACACAGGAAAAGTATGTGTCATCGGAGCTAAGCTGGATGAGGAAGCATTAAAGAAAGTATTTCATAAATAGTTGGTAAATAGGAGTTTAAAATAACATGGGACCAGTAATTGATGACGAGACAATGCCATTATTTCTGATCAATGGTTTTCTGGAGGCGGGTAAGACCCAATTCCTTCAGTTTACCATGGGACAGGACTATTTTCAGGCAGAGGGCAAGACACTTCTGATATGCTGTGAAGAGGGCGACACCGAGTATGACCCGGAACTGTTAAAGAAAACCAATACGAACCTGGTAAATGTTGAAAGCATGGATGAGATCTCCCCGGAGCGTTTAACGGAGCTGGAGCTGCTGCACAATCCAGAACGTGTGCTGATGGAGTGGAACGGCATGTGGAACCAGGATGAACTGCGTCTGCCGAAGGACTGGGAGGTATATCAGCAGATTACGATCATTGACGGATCTACGTTTGATCTGTATGTGAAGAACATGAAACCGCTGCTTGGCGCCATGGTTCGTAATTCCGAACTGATCATCTGCAACCGCTGTGACGATGTGGAAGATCTGGAGGGCTACCGCCGGACCCTGCTTGCCATGAACAATCAGGCAGAGATCGTATTTGAAGATGCAGAGGGTGAGATCTCTGAGATTTCTGAGGCAGATCTGCCATATGACCTGTCTGCAGACGTGACAGTGATCGCTCCGGAAGACTTTGGTATCTGGTATATTGACTGTATGGATAAGCCGGACCGTTACCGTGGAAAAGTGGTGGAATTCACCGGAATGGTGATGAAATCTAATAAGTTCCCGAAGAACTATTTCGTTCCGGGACGTATGGCCATGACCTGCTGTGAGGCAGATATGACATTTTTAGGATTTATCTGCAAGGCAAGAGAAGCCAGAAACTTAGAGAACCGCCAGTGGGTAAAGGTCCGCGCCAAAATCGAGTACGAGGAGTGGCAGGATTACGGCGGCGTAGGTCCGGTCCTCTATGCAGAGAGCGTGGAGCCGGCAGAGCCGATCAAGGATATTGTGCAGTTCTAAAACACAACGGAGCATAGAATAAGCAAACGAAAGCCGCAGGGCACATGATCTTCATGTGTCCTGCGGCTTTTTCAGGTACGCCTTAATTCCATTGTACCGGAGTCGGACGCTACGATGAGAATACATCCTCTGCTTTAAACAGGTCATCCAGTTTTCGCTTGGAGGTATCGTCTCCGGCCTCAATGTCCTTCCACATCCGGTATCCGTCCAGATTCCGGCGGCCCTGTCGTAAGTAGTCTTTGCCGAACTGAACCCAATACTGTGTGGAATCTACGTTACAGAAGTAGCGGAAGCCCAGGCTGTGCAGGTAATTGAAGCGGTCATTATCACTGGAATACGGATGCCAGTCTCCAACATCCGCACCAAATGGAAACAGAATGATATCCGTTGGGCCGATCAGAGATTCTACTTCATTTTCCCATTTATCACAGTCCGTTTTGAAATGGGCATATTCAATATTGCCGAGATCCCGGTGTCCCCAGCTGTGAGAAGCCAGTTCCCAGCCATTGTCACGGAGACACTGGGCAACAGCAGAAGCAGTCTGGCGGTCTTCCTCATAGGTAGGGGAATCGCTGTAGGACGCAGCCGTGCGGTAGCCTAAGATTCCCTGGTAGCCGGTAAATGCAATGACAGCTCTGGCACCACGGTAGGAGAAATCCGGATGTTCCTGGATGAAATCCTCCAGCAGGGGAACCAGGTCATAAGAACCGGTGGAAATGGTTCCGTCATCCAGCTTCATCTCACAGGTCGGTTTACCGTCAGCTCCGATCACTATGCGGGAGGCAAAGCCATCGCCGTCCATGTATTCATAGTAGCAGACATCATCCTGGGACATGACAAATGCCTGTTTTCCTTCAGGAAGAAGGATCTCTCCTTTTTTCATGACAGCCTGTCCATTTTCATCGGTGGTCTCATGGGCGATGTCATGAAGGCGTACCAGTACGAATCCCTTGTCATACATGGACTGCAGGATTTTTAAGAATTCGTCCGCGGTTGTCATAACCTGGTTGTAGCCGCGTTCGTCGGAGTCACCGTCAAATGCTTTATCCTCATCCATGATCAAAGTATGGAAGAAGATGTGGGTGATCTTGTTTAGATCGTATGGAACTAAGGTCTCTTTTGCCTGTTCATAACTGGTAACTGCTTCAAGATATTCTGGATGCTGGTCATAATCAGAAGCTCCCTTTAATAATTCAATGGCCTTGTCATAATCATAACCGGCGGCGATGAAATTGGCCTGCTCTAACAGAGATGTGCTGCTGACAGTGGAGCTGGAAGATGTTTCCTGCCCCGGATCCAGCGGATCAGAAACGGAAGGATCAGTTGGACTGCCAGAGGAACCATTGACTGAGCCGGAAACCGTTACACCGGACTGGCTGCCGGGTGTTTTTTCTGGCCTCATTTTCTGGAACTGACGGATGCAGATAAAAACACCGCATCCGACAACTGCCACCAGCAAAAGGATCAGAAGAAGAATTGGAATGCGGTTATGCTGACGCCGTTGTCTGCGAAAAGAATAGTTTGATTTGCGTATGGAACTCCGCCTGTTGGAATGACGGGAAGGACTTCCACTATAATAATCCATCATAGTCACCTCTTAAGAATATTTGTTCAGTATCTTAAGAATAGTATAGCACAGAGCATCGGATGGTGTAAATGAGCTGAGGAGGAAATTAAGAAGTTTGGAATAAAAAGGAAAGGATTCTCCATAAATTATGAAGAGAAACCCATGATCGAGGGAAAATTATGAGCCAGTTTATGTACCGTGTCCTGGCATGGATCACCGCCCTTGTGGTCAGCGGCGGCGTAGTCCGGACGGAGGCACCTGTGGGACCGGAAATATCGGCGCCATCGGCGGTATTGATGGAAGCTTCCACCGGGCAGATCATTTATGAGAAAAATGGGGAAGAGCAGAGAAGTCCGGCCAGTATCACGAAGATCATGACGCTGATCCTGATTTTTGATGCCATTGACAGCGGAAAGATCAGCTTGTCCGATCAGGTGGTGACCAGTGCCTATGCCAAATCCATGGGAGGTTCCCAGGTGTTTTTGGAAGAGGGGGAAATGCAGACGGTGGAGACATTGATCAAATGTATCGTGATCGCATCTGGAAATGACGCATCGGTAGCCATGGCAGAATACATAGCGGGAAGCGAAGAGGAATTTGTCCGTCAGATGAATGAGCGGGCAAAGGGATTAGGTATGAATGATACGAATTTTGAGGATTGTTGTGGCCTGACGGATTCACCGACCCATGTGACCACGGCAAAAGACATCGCCATCATGTCCAGAGAACTGATCACGAAATATCCGCAGATCCACAATTATTCCACCATCTGGATGGAAAATATCACCCATGTGACGAAACAGGGTACCAGGGAGTTTGGACTTTCCAACACGAACCGGCTGTTGAAAATGGCCACCAATTTCCGGGTGACCGGGTTAAAGACTGGCTCTACATCCACAGCGAAATACTGCCTGTCTGCCACGGCAGAAAAGGACGGGATAGAACTGATTGCTGCGGTAATGGCGGCACCGGACTATAAGGCAAGATTTGCGGATGCGGCAGCGTTATTAAATTATGGGTATTCCATCTGTCGTCTGTATGAGGACCCGGATCCGCCGGTTCTGCCATCAATGCCTGTGGAAGGCGGTGTGGAAGAGCAGACAGGGCTGGTCTATGACGGAGCATTTTCTTATCTCAGCACTGACGGAGAAGATTTCGGGACGATTGAGAGGATATTGAAGCTGGAAGAAACCTTAAAGGCTCCGGTGGAAGCAGGTCAGAAGGCCGGAATTCTGGAATATCGGCTTCAGGGAGAAAAGATCGGGGAGATTCCTGTGGTAACGGAGACGGCGGTAAGGCAGGCGGACTACCCGGATTATTTAAAAAGGCTTGTTCTGGCATGGCTGACAGGGTTGTAAAATTTTTTACTTTCCGCTATACTATTTTTAGTTGCAGGATGAAAAGTGGAGGAACGACATGGAAAAATTATCGGTAATTGTGCCATGTTTTAATGAGCAGGAAACGTTACAGGATTATTATGATGCCATCAGCAAAGTCCGGGAGACTTTGCTTGGAAAAGAATGTGAACTTCAAGTGATCCTGGTGGATGATGGGTCAAAGGATAAAACTCTGGCGAAGATGAAAGAACTTTCCGGGCAGTGTTCCTGGATCCGTTATATTTCCTTTACCAGAAATTTTGGAAAGGAGGCGGCCATTTATGCAGGACTGACCCATGCGGAGGGAGAATATGTATCATTGATGGATGTGGATCTGCAGGATCCGCCGGAACTGATCCCGGATATGCTGGATATCATCCGTCAGGGAGAGTATGACTGCGTGGGAACCAGAAGAGTGGACCGCAAGGGCGAACCGCCGGTCCGGTCATTTTTTGCACGGATGTTTTATAAGCTGATGAACCATATTTCCGATGTGGAGATCGTGGACGGAGCCAGGGATTTCCGGTTGATGACCAGAAGATATGTAAACAGCCTTCTGGAGATGAAGGAGTATAACCGTTTTTCCAAGGGACTTTTTGGCTGGGTCGGTTATAAAACGAAGTGGCTGGAGTATGAGAATATCGAGCGGAAGAAGGGTGAGACCAAGTGGTCATTTTTCAAGCTGCTGGCTTACAGCATTGACGGAATCGTGGCATTTTCCACGGCCCCGGTGCGGTTTGCGGCATGGCTGGGAATCGCATTCTGTATGCTGGCATTTCTCTTTATTTTGCTAATTATTGGACGGACGCTGGTATTTGGTGATCCTGTGGCTGGATGGCCGTCATTGGTGTGCATTATTTTGATGCTGTCTGGAATTCAGTTATTCTGCCTGGGACTGATGGGTGAATATCTGTCGAAGACGTATCTGGAAGTGAAGAAGAGACCGATTTATCTGTGTAAGGAAACGAATGTAGAGAAAGATGAAAAATAACTATTCAGTAGGTCTGCGCACTTGCTGCGCTGACCGTAAGAAAACATAGGCTAGAAGGCAAAAATCCCATCAGCGAAGCTGATCTGGAATGGATTTTTGCTCGTAACTATGAAGGTACTAAATAGTTACGATGAAAAATAGAAACATCGTAGATATAGAAATGCCAGGGCAGTTGGGACATAACCCCGCTGTCCTGGCATTTTTTAAATCTATTTTCCAGCCGCTTTTCTGGCGTACTCCGTCGTTACCAGATCCTCATACGGAACCCGTTCTTCCAATTCTCCAGCCTCTTCCAGGATATTTTGCAGCAGATCAAAGCTGTCTTTCTGGAAAATGGTATCCCCTTTCCAGGTATCTTGTTTCTGATACCTTTCCACGATCATCGTGAGCTTATCCAGATCAGTCTCCGGAAACTGGGGTTTAATGGTCCTGGCAATCTCTTCCGCTGTGTGGGAGTTTACATAATCAAGACCTTCCTGAATGGCGTTGGTGAATTTCTGGATGATCTGTGGATTCTTTTCCATATAACTCTGCTTTGCACAGTAGGCGGTGTAAGGTACATAACCGGAATCTGTTCCTAAAGAAGCAACCACATAACCGGTGCCTTCCGTTTCGAGACCGGTCGCAAAGGGCTCGAATTCAACGGTGTAATTTGCATCATTGCTGGTAAATGCCGCTGCCGTCAGTCCGAAGCTGATGCTCTGATCAATGGTCAGATCCGTTTTAGGATCGATGCCATGTTTCTTTAAGATATACTCAAATACCATCTGCGGCATGCCGCCAGCCCGGCCACCCAGTACCTTCGTGCCTTTCAGTTTTGACCACTGGAATGCCGGATCTGGCTGCCGACCCACCAAAAAGTTACCGGCCCGCTGGGTTAACTGGGCGAAATTGACAGCGTAGTCGGAAGCGCCGTTGGCGTAAGTATAGATGCTGGCCTCAGACCCCATAAATCCGATATCTGCATCGCCGGATACCAGGGCAGTCATGACCTTGTCAGCTCCGGCTCCATTGACCAGACTTAAGTCGATGCCCTGGTCTTTGAAATAGCCTAACTCGATGGCGGCGTATTGCGGTGCATAGAAGATGGAGTGGGCCACCTCATTTAAGGTAACAGGGGTCAAGGCGTCATCAGGGTTCTTGGCACAGCCGGAGAGGGCAAGTAAGGCGCTAAGGACGAGAGCGGTTGTTTTTTTCATGGATATCATAGAAAGATCTGCCTCCTGGGAGAAAATCTGATCTCTATAAGATATGAAAAGAAAAAATCAGAGGTGCGGAAATAATTGATTTGTGCTATGATAAAAAAGAAGAGAGTAAGTAATGAAAAGAAAGCTGTGGAAGGAGTTTCAGATGTTGAAATTTGATGAGCAGAAGGCAGTGGACAGCGTCAATGGAGCACTGGCTTTGAGAGCAGAGATCGAAAGAATTACAGATGAAATCTGGAGCAGCGGATTTGATGGAATTTATTGGCTGGGGATTGGCGGAACCTGGGCGTCCTGTCTTCAGGCAGAGGTTTTTATGAAAGAGAGAAGTGCGCTTCCTGTTTATGTGGAACAGGCAGCGGAGTTCTTAACAACCGGTAATAAACGTTTTACAGACCGGTCAGTGGTCATTTTTTCTTCCGTGACAGGCAGTACGAAAGAGATGCAGGAAGCAGTAGAAAAGGCACATAAAATCGGTGCCAGAGTGTTTGGGTTCATAGATAAGAAGGATGCGCCTCTGGTGAAATTATGTGACTGGTGTATTTCTTATCCGGTCAACGAACAGTTGAAGTTTTATATGGCTGCTTCCAGACTGATGTATCTGAATGGAGAATTCCCGGAATATGAGGATTACTGGAATAATATGGATGCGTATCTGGCAGATGCGCTTGCACAGGTAGAAATCAAGGCAGATGCCTGGGCAGCGGATTATGCGGAAAAGAAATATGAATATGTGAAGAAGCATCCGGAGATGCCTCATTATTTTATTGGAAGTGGAAACCAGTGGGGCGCCACTTATTCCTATGCCATGTGTTATTGGGAGGAACAGCTCTGGATCCGGACAAAATCCATTTCCTGTGGAGAATTTTTCCATGGAACGCTTGAAGTTATGGATGCGGAAACTCCCGTGACATTGTTTCTTGGCGAGGATGCACAGAGGCCACTGGCAGAGAGGGTGAAAAATTTCCTTCCCAGAGTATGCCGCAATTATACCTTGATCGATACAAAGGACTATGAATTAAAAGGAATTAAGGAAGAGTATCGTGGGACGATTTCCCATCTGGTGATGCATGGGGTCAATAACCGTGTAGATGCCCATATGGAAGCTGCATTTTGCCATCCTATGGATATCAGACGTTATTACAGACAGTGGGATTATTGATATAAAGGGAGCGTGACCGATGGAATTACGTCAGTTTACCTATGTGGACATGGTAGCTGCCTGTGGAAGCTTCACGAAAGCAGCGGCAAAATTATTTATCAGCCAGCCGGCGTTAAGTAATTATATCGGAAAAGTGGAGGAGGAGCTGGGGGTCAAATTATTTGACCGGTCTTCCACACCGCTGACGCTGACTTACGCGGGAGAACAGTATCTGAAGCGGGCGCGGGTGATCCTGGGGCAGATCCATGAGATGGACAAGGAGATCCGGGATATCACCCAGAACATGAAAGGCAAGATCCGCCTGGGGTTTCCAAGCGAGCGTATCATTTATATGCTGCCGCTTCTTTTGGCACCGTTTAAGGGAAAATATCCCGGTATTGACGTGGAAGTGATCACCGGACCGGGAAATAAGCTGACAGAAGGACTTCGGGCCGGTGAAACAGATTTCGTGTTTCTGCCTACCTGGATGCCGCAGAAGGACATCGTCCAGGAGAAGCTCTGCCAGGAAGAGCTGGTTCTGGTGGCGGCGAAAGGGTATTTGTCGCCGGAATGTCTGCTGGATCAGGAAAAGAGGGTGGTAGATTGGAAGAAGGTGGCGAAACTTCCATTCATCACCCTGAAAAAAGGTCATGCCCTTCGGTCAAGCGTGGATGTTTTGTTCTGCAATACAGATGCGAAGCCCGACATTTTCTTTGAGTCCCACAGCAACATGCTTTCCTACCGTCTGGCAGCCCAGGGACTTGGGGTGACAGTGATCCCGGAGATTACGCTGGAACTGATGCAGGGCGGCATGGAGGCGGAGGTTTACCATCTGTCAAAGACACCGATCACCTGGGAATTATCAGCATTGTATCGGGAAGGCGCGTACATCGGACAGGTGGAGCGGGATCTGCTGGAGATTGCAAAGTGTGTGATGCTGGAACATAAGAAGGTCCTGTATTAGAAAATTTTATCATAAGAAAAAGTTATAGGATTCATTTCTGAAAACCAATTTTACTTATAACATGCACTCCCTTATAATGTAGTCAAGATGATAAACGAGACTCATTATAAGGAGAGTGCATTTTTCATGGGAAAGAATTTAACGAGAAAAATTTTAGAAGCACATTTAGCAAAACCATCAGATATGAAACCGGGCGAAGAGATCTATGTGAAAGTAGACCAGACCCTGACACACGATATCAATGCAGTTATGACGTATCTGGCATTTGAGGCCATCGGCATTGACCGGACGCAGGTGGAGACCAGCGTCAGTTACTTGGACCACAACCTGCTGTACCTGGATAATAAGACCCCGGATGACCACATTTATTTACAGTCTGTTGCGAAAAGGTTTGGTGTTCATGTGTCCAGACCGGGAAATGGTATCTGCCACGCAGTTCATGTGGCAAGATTTGGCATGCCTGGCAAATTAAGCATGGGCGGTGACAGCCATACGCCTCATGGCGGTTCTATCGGTATGCTGTGTATCGGTGTCGGCGGCATGGATGTGGCAACTGCCATGACCGGTGTTCCGATGAGACTGAAAATGCCGGAGATCATCCGTGTGAACTTAAAGGGTCATTTAAAACCAGGATGTAATGCAAAAGAAGTGATCCTGGAAATGCTCCGCAGAGTCGGCATCAAAGGCGGTCTTGGCAAGGTATTTGAGTATGTGGGTGAGGGCGCTGCTAGACTGGAGGTATCAGAACGTGCCACTATCACCAACATGGGCGCAGAGATGGGCGCGACCACTTCCATTTTCCCGGGCGATGAGCAGGTTCGGAAATTCATGCGGGCCCAGGGAAGAGAAGACCAGTACGTGGAGATGCTTCCGGACGAGGACGCAGAGTATGACGGCGAGATGGAGATCGATTTAAGCCAGTTGAATCCATTGATCGCATGTCCGCACCAGCCGGACAACGTGATGCCGTTAAAGGATGCGGAGAAGAAGAAAGTACAGCAGGTATTCATCGGAAGCTGTACTAACGCCAGCTATTCCGATATTGCCAAGGTGGCTTTGGTGATGCAGGGACATCACGTGAACGAGGACGTAAGCTGTACCTGTGCGGTCTCTTCTAAGCAGGTATACAAACAGCTTTTGCGTGATGGATATCTGGAAATGTTAGTTGACGCCGGAGTCCGGATTCTGGAGATCGCCTGCGGCCCATGCTGTGCCATCGGCCAGTCCCCGGCAACCAAAGGCGTAGCAGTCCGCACCTCCAACCGGAACTTTAAGGGGCGTGCAGGAAACCCGACTGCGGAGATCTATCTGGTAAGCCCGGAGAGCGCTGCCGCAACCGCGATCTCAGGAACCTTTGCGACTGCGGAGGATATTTTAGGCGATGATGTGAAGAAACTGGCAGAAATCCATGAGCCGGAGGTTTACCCGGTAGACGATTCCATGATTATCGAGCCGCTTCCAGAAGAGGAGGCACAGAAGGTGGAGATCGTCCGCGGACCAAACATCCAGCCGCTGCCGGTCCCTGAAGCCTTTACCGATCATCTGTGTGTTCCGATCAGCTTAAAGACTGTGGATAATATCACCACCGACGATATTACCCCGGCAAGCGCGGAGTTCTCCAGCATGCGTTCCAACATTCCGCTGATGAGCAAATACTGCTATCACCGTTACGATCCGGAGTTCTCTGAGAGAGCCAAGAAGATGGGCCAGAGCATCATCATTGGCGGCGAGAACTACGGTCAGGGCTCTTCCAGAGAGCATGCGGCTATTAACCCGATGTATCTGGGTGTCCGTGCAGTCATTGCCAAGAGCATTGCCAGAATCCACAAGGGCAATCTGTTGAACCACGGCATTATCCCCATGGTATTTGATGATCCGGCGGATTACGACAAGCTGGAAATGGGTGATGAGCTGGAGATCAACGACCTGCTGAACCAGATGCAGACCAAGGTAGTAGAAGTGCGGGACAACACCAGGGGCATTACCTTCAAGGCACGTCTGGAGCTTTCCGAAAATGAGCTGGAGGTCATTTCCTGTGGTGGACAGCTTCGGTATTTGAAGAAACAGTTAGGCAAGTAAGCAAGGAACGAAAACAGTAAATTTCCGCAGGCCTGGGAACCTGCGGAAACCAGAAAAAGAAAGGGAAAAATAGCATGGGTGAGGGAAAAACGAAAAAGAGTTTTGTGGAAGAAATGAAAGAACTGGGCGGTATGCCCTGGTGGCTGTATCTGATCTGTGCAGGAGTGGTTCTTGCAGTGTCTTACTATGACAAGATGGGTTATGACGCCATTGCATTTATCGCATTTACCATGTCGATTTCAATTTTATTCTATAAATTTGGCAAAGTATTACCGATTTGGAATACCTATATCGGCGGCGGTCTTCTGATGGTATTTTTCGGAACAGCAGTGTTAAAACAGTTGAATCTGGTTCCTGAAAAGTATCTGGAAATGGTAGACACTATGGTTCAGGGCGATGTTAATATTTTAAGTGTATTTATCATTGCGCTGATTATGGGTTCCATTCTTTCCTTAGACCGGAAAGTTCTGCTCCGCAGCTTTGGCGGTTATATTCCGGCAATTTTAGGCGGCCTTGTAGGAGCAGCAGGATTTGGTGTGGTAATTGGTCTGATCTTTGGTGTGAAACCGATCGACATGATTATCAAATATGTGCTTCCGATTATGGGTGGCGGAAATGGTGCTGGTGCAGTGCCACTGTCTCAGATCTATGAGCAGATTAGTGGAGAGCCAGCAGCAAACTATTATTCTTTTGCTATTATCATTCTGACGATCGCGAACCTGTTTTGTATTCTGGCTGGCGCGTTATTAAACCGTCTGGGACAGAAGAAGCCGTCTTTGACTGGTGATGGAACAAACATCATGCCAGTAGACAGCAAACTGATTAAGGAAGATATTGAAGTAAAGGTAACGATGAATGATTATGCAGGAGCACTGCTTCTGTGTGGAACCATTTATGCAGTAGGACGTCTGTTCAGCAAGGTTCTTCTTCCAACTGTATTTGGCGCGCAGATTCATACATTTGCGTACAGCATTATTTTCGTAGTTGTGATTGCGGCTCTTGGCATTGTTCCGGCGAATATCCGTGTGGCAGCCAGAAATATGCAGTCCTTCATGGTATCTGTAGTTGCCCTGATGACAATGGTAGGACTTGGATTTGACTTTGATCTGGGAGAACTTGTGGCAGCATGCAGCCTTTCCAACTTAGTGATTGCGGCAATGATTGTATTGGGAGCGATCCTTGGAAGCGCAGTGGTAGGAAAGATGGTAGGCTTTTATCCGATCGATTCTGCGATCACTGCAGGTTTATGTATGGCAAACCGTGGTGGCGCTGGTGATATTGCAGTGCTGGGAGCTGCACAGAGACTGGATCTGATCAGTTACGCACAGTTATCCAGCCGTGTAGGTGGAGGAATCGTGCTGATCATTGCATCCTTCTTCTTCTCATTTTTCTTATAATTTTATGAAATGATTCCTTTGAAGTGATAGGAAATGATGCGGACAGGCAGAGATTATCTCTGTCTGTTTCGGTGCTTTCAGAAATAAATAGATAGATAATATGCATTTTTACACACAAAACAAATTACAAATGCGTTTTCCCTATACAAGGAGAAGCACTTTCTGTATTAGACAGCAGAGTGCTTCTTTTTTATACTGAAATCAGAAAATATTCTTGAGAAAAAATGTTCAGGAGGGAAAATCAATGAGATCAGAGGAGTCATACAGCTACAAAACTTCGTCCTCGAAGCTGGTTCAGGTGGCGGAGATCGCTTCCCGCTATAAGGGGCGGCCGGAGATGCTGATGAAGGTCATCATCCAGGTGCAGAGAATTGTTCCTGCATTTTCCGCCTCAGTGGCATCGGTGATCGCCAGGGAAATGGGGATCCCGCAGACGGACGTGTACAGCTTCATCACCTTTTACGCCATGCTTTCCGTAAAGCCCAGGGGCAAATACATCATCCGTATGTGCAAGAGCGCCCCCTGCCATGTGAAAGGAGCCAAGGAGATCGTGCTGGCGCTGGAAGATCTTTTGCAGATCAAAATGGGTGAGACTACGGAAGACAACCGGTTTACCCTGGAGTATTGTCCCTGTCTTGGCATCTGTGAGGTGTCACCGGCTATTATGATCAATGATAAAACCTATGGCAATCTGACGCCGGACAGCGTGCGGGCTATTGTGAAGCAGTACATCCGTGAGGAGGTGGAAGAATGATGGAAGAGAAGATCGTTCTGTTGAAAAATAAAGGAAAGATCGACCCCAAGAGTGCGGCAGAGTACCGGAAGACCGGCGGCTATGAGGCCCTGCGGAAGGCCGTGTCCATGGAAGGGGCGGAGATCATCGAAGAGCTGAAGGCAGCAGGGCTTCGTGGCCGGGGCGGCGCCGGATTCCCTACTTTCCGGAAACTGCAGTTTGCCTATGACGCTCCTGGAGAAGTCAAGTATATTGTATGCAACGCAGATGAGGGCGAGCCGGGAACCAACAAGGACCGGATTCTACTCAGCACCGATCCATGCGCGGTGTTAGAGGGTATGGCCATCGCGGGAAAGGCAGTCAACGCCCACACGGGATTCATTTACTTAAGAGCAGAATACACTTATCTGATGCCGATCCTGGAGGCGGCGATCCAGTCTTCGGTGGAAGAACACTGCCTGGGAGAAAATATTTTCGGCAGCGGGTTTGATTTTACCATCAAGCTCCGTTCCGGCGCAGGGGCATATGTCTGTGGAGAGGAGACGGCCCTGTTTGAGTCCATCGAGGGAAAACGAGGCGAGCCGCGATTCCGTCCGCCATTTCCGGGAACGAAAGGATTGTTTGGAAAGCCAACTGTATTAAACAATGTAGAAACTCTGGCCAATATCCCACCGATCTTCCGCAATGGGGCGGAGTGGTATCGCAGCATCGGAACGGAAAACAGTCCGGGAACGAAATTATTTACGGTGTGTGGAAATGTGAAAAAGAGAGGCGTGTACGAGTTCCCTATGGGAATCAATCTGAAGGAATTGATCTACGAGGTGTGCGGCGGCATCGAGGATGACCGGCAACTGTTGGCGGTCCAGACCGGCGGCGCGTCGGGAGCTATCATCAACGCCAGCCAGATCGACATGACCCTGGATATTGACTCCGTCAGCGCTTCCGGCGGACGACTGGGCTGCGGAACCATTCTGGTGATCGACGACCGCAACTGCATCATCGACATCGTGCGGAACAACCTGGATTTCTTCCGGGACGAGTCCTGCGGCAAATGTACGCCATGCAGAGAGGGCGGAACTAGACTGTACCAGCTGATCAGCAAGATCGCCAAGGAAAAAGGCACCATCCGGGATCTGGACACCATCCAGGATCTGTCCGAGACCATGCGTTTGACAGCCCTGTGCGGCCTGGGCCATTCCACCGTGGTTCCGGTGACCACCAGCATCCAGAACTTTTATTCCAGTTATTTGAGCCATATTGATAAGGATCATTGTCCAATTTGCAGCCAGACGGGAGGAGAATACTATGATACATTTGAAGATTGATGGGGAAATGGTAGAGGTGCCGGAGGGAACCACGATCCTGGAGGCAGCGAGAAAATTAAACGTCCATATCCCGACGCTCTGTTATCATGAGGACCAGGCCATCAAGGCGGTCTGCCGAATCTGCGTGGTGGAGGTGGAAGGCCAGCGGCTTCTTCCGACCGCCTGCAATACTCCAGTGGCGGAAGGCATGGTAGTGAAGACCGCGTCCCCGAAGGTGATCAAGGCCCGGAAAAATGTCATGGAGCTGATCTTAGCCAGACATCCCCAGGACTGCCTGATCTGTTCGAAAAATGGAACCTGCGAGCTTCAGAAGGTGGCCCAGGACTTAAATATGAACCGTCCCAACCGCTACGAGCTGCAGCTCCGTTCCCACATCAAGGACGAGTCTTCGCCCTGCATTGTCCGGGATATGAAGAAATGCATTCTTTGCGGCAGATGTGTGGAAGTTTGCGGTAAGGTTCAGGGAATCCAGGTCATGGCCAAGGAGAACCGCGGCTTCCATACGGAGATCGTGCCGCCTTATGGCAAAGAACTGGTGGACACCTCCTGCGTAGGCTGCGGCCAGTGTGTGCAGGTGTGTCCGGTGGGTGCATTGTCCATCCGGGACAACACCAATGAGATCTACGACCAGATGGCGGCCGGAAAGACCATGGTGATCCAGATGGCCCCGTCCGTCCGCATCAACCTGGCGGAGGCGCTGGGCCATAAGCCTGGCACGGTCTCCACGGGAAAGATCGTTCATGCATTGAAAAAGATTGGATTTTACAAGGTATTTGATTCGGATTTCAGCGCTGACCTGACTATTATGGAGGAGGGCAGCGAATTCTTAAAACGATTAAAAGAAGGCGGCACGTTGCCCATGTTCACTTCCTGCTGTCCGGCATGGGTGAAATACTGCGAAACCTACGGCCCGGATCTGCTGCCTCATCTGTCCACAGCCAAGTCCCCACAGCAGATGTTTGGAAGCGTCATCAAGACTTATTTTGCCCAGAAAGAGGGCCTGAAGCGGGAGGACATCTGCAGTGTTTCCGTGATGCCGTGTACGGCGAAGAAGTTTGAGTGCAAGCGGCCGGAAATGAACGGTGATGTGGATATTGTGATCACAGTCATGGAACTGGCGAAAATGATCCGGACGGCGGGCATTGATTTTGACGATCTGGATGATGTGGAGTTTGATGTGCCATTTGGCCTGGGAAGCGGCGCGGCACAGATCTTCGGTATCACCGGCGGTGTCATGGAGGCGGCTCTTCGCAGTGTCTATGAGATCGTGACAGGAAGATCCCTGGATCAGAGACTGGAATTCCAGGCAGTCCGCGGCTTTGAGGGCATCCGGGAGGCGTCCCTGGATCTGGACGGTACTATTGTGAAGGTAGCCGTAGTCCATGGACTTGCCAATGCCAGAAAAGTCATGGAACTGGTGCGGGAGGGAAAAGCCGATTACCAGTTTGTGGAAGTCATGAGCTGCCCAGGCGGCTGCATCGGCGGAGGCGGCAACCCGCCGACCACCTGGAAAAAGCTTGCGGCCAGAAGAGACGCCATTTACCAGGAGGACCGGAACTTGCCGATCCGCAAATCCCATGAGAATCCTTATGTACAGGAGTTGTACCTGGAATTCTTAGGTGAGCCGTTGAGTGAGAGATCCCACGAACTGCTGCATACCCATTACGTCAGCAGACGGGATCTGATCTGGTAGGAATGCGGGGCGGAATAGGGTTTGCACAGGCAGAAAAATTCCGCTATAATAAAGGTAATCAGAGATTGATGTGGGAGTGATCACATGACAGATAAAGAATTAAGAACCATAAAAACCATAGCAGAAGCGGGCAGCATCCAGAAGGCTGCCGCCCGCCTTCAGAAAAATCCATCTTCCTTAAGCCGGATGGTCCACCGGGTGGAAGATGACCTGGATATTATTCTCTTTACCAGGACGCCGGAGGGGTTAAAGCCTACGGCGGAGGGAGAGCTCTATCTGGAGACCGCCAGGAAGATTTTAGAACTGTATGAGGGGTTGTATTCCTGATAATTGCGGCATATCATAAGAAATGAATGCATACCGGGCTTCCAGTTTTTATGATATTCAGAGTTGGAATCAGCTGGCCGGAGGAGGCGTCGAACTGGAATTCAATGACGGTGTCGCTGTCCTCATTGGCCACATAACAGCGGCCATTTGGTGCAAAGCAGAAATAGCGTGGGGTTTTTCCTAAAGCAGGGGAAAATCCCACGTTTTTTAGTGCTCCGGTGAACGGATCGATGCGGTAAATGGCAAGAAGATCTGTGTAGCGGTTGGACACCAGCACAAACTGGCCGGACGGGTCGATCATGACCTCGCTGGCATCGGAGTAGCTGGTGACTGTCTCTGGGACGGTGGAAAGCTCCTGCACCGGGGTCAGAACGCCAGTCTGCTGGTCAAACTGGAAGAACAGAACCTTGTTGGCCTTCTCCTCACACATGTAGATCCAGCGGTTGTTGTGGTGGACAGCAGCGTGGCGGGGCTCATCCCAGGTGCGGGAATAAAAACGGCTGGTCTCCGTAAAATGTCCATCCTCCGGGTGGTATTTCAAAGCCCGCATCTGGCCAAATCCGTGGATCCGGCCCTGGGCACAGGCGAATAGATACGTTCCAGTCTGATCCCACAGGCACTGGTGGATCGTGGAAACCGAGGATTCCGCTTTCCCTTCAAAGGTAAAATGTGCCGCCACATCACCGAGAGATCCGTCCGGGTTCCGGTCGATGGTATAGAGGGTTCCGCCCTGAAGCGTCGCCACGATCACTCGGCGGTTATCCCTGGTGACGGTGATGTCCACAGGATTTTTCCCACCGATGTCGATGGTATTTAAGTGGGTCAGCGTTCCGTCCTCCTGGATCCGGTAGCTGGAGATCAGGGTCAGATCCCCGTGGACACTGTACAGGAATTTCTGTTCCTGGTCAAAACACTGGAAACTGGGATTTTCATCGGTAAAAAGGCACTGTTTTTCTCTCCAGGTGCCGTCGGGAAGAATGTCATAGACCATCAGCCCTCTGCCGCGGGCGTTCCGCTCTTGGGTGGTCCGGCATCCAACGTATGCGTATTTCATTGCGAATTCCTCCTGATCAGTTTTGTAGATATTATAACAAAGAAGGTTTCCATTGGTACAATTCGTTTTTCGTGATGGTGGGCATAGGGAAAATGTATGGAGCTACTCCATTCCAGTGTGCATTTTTTCTTTCAGCACCCGGATAAATTCCTTCGAGCAGCGGGACAACGCCCGGTTTTTCGGATATCCCACCACCAGCTTCCAGGAAGCCTGCAGATTCTGGTCCAGTGGATAGCAGGCCAGATTTTCCACGCCGGAAAACAGAGTCAGGTAAGACAGGGGCAGAAAGGTGATTCCCATGCCTGCGGCGGCCAGACGCTTGGCGGTTTCCATATTTTTGGTGGTAAAGCGGATATTGGGACGGATATTTAGCTGGCTTAAGATGGCGTCAATGACCTGCCGCAGCTTCTGACGGCTGGCGATCATTAAAAATGGCTCGTCCGCCAGGGATCTTAAGTCGTAGACGCTTAACTCCCGGTAGTCGGGAAAATGGTATTTCTGGGCCATGGCCATAGGCATCACCAGGTAGAAGGGATCATCCGCCAGATCCTCATAAGTGATGGCTGGGTCCGGGGTCTCATAGTGCATGATGGAGAAATCCAGCTTTCCGGAGAGCATCAGCTTGTCCAGTTCCGTGGAGTTATTTTCCTTAAAATGAACGGTGATCTCCGGGTAGATCTGGCAGAACTGGGGCAGGATCCGTGGCAGCACATAGGCCCCTAAGTTAAATGGAATGCCAAAATTCAACGTTCCCCGGCGCATCTGGCGGTATTCGTCCAGATCCAGGTTCATCTGGCGGTACAATTCCAGAATCTTTCTGGCGGTGTCCAGATATTTCTGTCCAAAATCCGTGGGCGTCAGCCCGTTCAGATCCCGGTGGAAGATGGGACGGCCAAATTCCTGTTCCACTTTGGAGAGAGATTCACTCAAAGACGGCTGGGAGATGAAGAGCTCCTGGGCGGCTTTGGTGATGTTGCCGTACTCGGCGATGGTCAACAGGTAGCGAAGTTCATTTTCGGTCATAGGATTTTGATTTCCTCCATAACGTGCATGGGTTGTGCCAATATCAGGCATTTGTTACTCTTAGTATACCATAAGAAAATGCATTTTGCCTATATAAGATATGATACTTTATGTATTTTACCTATGTGAAAAAGTGCGTTAAAATCATATCAGAAAGTGAAACAAAGGCGGCCTTACAACTGATAAATATTCATCAACAATTATTGGAGGGAAATGTTATGGAAGCAAACATGGAGAGCATCAAAAGTGCACAGGAAAAATTCGCAGAGCTGATCCAGTCTGAGTTCGAGAGAATCGAGCGCATGAAAGCAGACAAGGAAGTGACTGATTTTTCCAAGTTAGACAAGATCGTCATCGGCGTTCTGCCGGGAGACGGCATCGGCCCGATCATCATGAAGGAAGCGTTAAAGGTGTTAAATAATCTGTTAGCTCCGGAAATCGCCAGCGGTCACGTAGAGATCCGCCAGATCGAGGGCATGACCATCGAGAACCGTGCGGCAAAATTACAGAGTCTTCCGGACGATGTATTTGAAGAGATCAAGAAATGCAACGTCATCATCAAAGGACCTATGGTAACCCCACGCGCCGGTGAGCCATGGCCTAACCTGGTATCCGCCAATAGCCTTTTGCGTCGTGGACTGGAGTTATTCGCAGCAGTCCGTCCGATCCGCATCCCGGAGAAGAACATTGACTGGACTTTCTTCCGCGAGAATATCGAGGGCGAGTACATCTGGGGCAATAAGGGCATCCAGGTCAACGACGATCTGGCCGTTGATTTCAAGGTTCAGACCGCTCAGGGAAGCGAGCGCATCGCAAGAGCCGCATTTGAGTACGCAAGAAAGAACGGCAAGAAGAATGTGACCATCGTCACCAAGGCCAACATCGTAAAACTGGCGGATGGAAACTTCATCAAAGCGGTCCGCAAAGTCGGCGAGGAGTACCCGGAGATCGAGATCCAGGAGCGTTTGGTAGATGCTATGTGCGCGAAGATGCTGGATCCAGAGTTCAATAAGGGCATTGAGGTGATCGTTCTTCCAAACCTGTATGGCGATATCGTTACTGACGTGGCAGCAGAGCATCAGGGAGGTCTGGGAACCGCTTCTTCCTCCAACATCGGCAACAAATACGCCATGTTTGAGGCAATCCACGGAACTGCTCCATTCTTAATGAGCCACGGCAGAGGCAACTACGCAGACCCATGTTCCCTGATCCGTGCGGCAGGCATGCTGATGGCACACATCGGATACGGCGACCGCAAAGAAATTCTGGACAAGGCACTGGATATCTGCACCATTACCGAACGGAAGCTGGTGGTGACCACCGATGTGGACGGTGCGACTGCAGCAGAATTTACCGATTATCTGATCGATACCATTAATAAATTAAAATAAATGGTTGTTACTTCTTAAAAACTTCTTCAAAACGAGAACGCCCAGGCTGGTTGACCGGGGCGTTCTTGTTTTATACCGTTAAGGCTTCCAGAAATAACCGCACCTGTGGCAGCTTCCCATAATCTTCCCGGTAAAGGACATGAGTGCTGCGGACAAATGGGGTTCCATCATCCATATACAGATCCTCGATATATCCATCAAAGTCCTCCAGGCAGATCCGCGGCAGGATGCACCAGCCAAGACCGTAGCGGACCATTTCCTTGCAGGTATCGATGTTGTCGATCCAGAGACTGGGGCGGATCTGGTTTAAGTGGTGTTCGGACATCCAGGCCTGGATCCGGCTGGTTAAGTTGGAATCGGTGTGTCTTCCGATGTAGGAGTAATCGGTCAGTGGCCGGTCTTTGTTTTCCATACTGCATACAAAACACATGGGCTCTGTGGAGATCAGAAGGCTGGACTCCTCCCAGGGATAATGCCCCCGCAGGATGGCGATGGAGATCTCATCCCGGTTTAACATCTGGAAGAGCTGCTTGCTCTGGCCGGTGGTGATCTGCACATCCACATCAGGGTAGTTGGAGGTGTAGCGCTTTAGGATCGCAGGGAGCCGGTAATGGGAGAAGTTTAAGGAGGAACCAAGCCGCAGGGTTCCGCAGACTTTATTCTGGCTGGCCAGGACCTGTTCCTTCAGAAGCCTGCTCTTTAATAAAATATCGTTGGCATAGGGAATGATACTTTCTCCAGAAGGAGTCAGGATCACTCCCTTTTTTGAGCGCAGAAATAACTGGCAGCTTAACTCTTCCTCCATTTTCTGGATGCGCTTGGTGATGGCTGGCTGGGTCATGTAGAGACGGCTGGCGGTTTTGGTGATGTTTTTGGTCTCGTTTAAGTCTAATAGCAGTTCGTAATCTTTTTCATCCATTTTTATAAATTCCTCGCAATTATTTTATCTCAGTCGAGAAGACGTCCAACTCTTTTCGATGGTGGTGAGTAATAATAAATTAGTCTCACGGACGTTCGACTTGAACAGGTCTGTGCACTTGTTGCGTTGCATGTAAGGAATACCTGTTTTACAAATAGAACCATTCCATTCAGTTATGGATCATAATAAAATTGTACCATTTTACTTTATGAATCGCAAGTGATATTGTTAGGTTATCAAGAAAAAGTGATCAAGAAAAAATGATCAGGAGTGACTGGAAACGAAAGGAGTTCAGAGTTATGTATATGACTAAATATCCATGTGTGTACATGAGAGGCGGCACCAGCAAAGCGGTATTTTTCCATGAGAAGGATCTTCCGAAGGACAAGAGCCTGTGGGATGAGATTTTTATGAAAGTGATGGGAACGCCGGATGTGAAACAGATCGACGGTATGGGCGGAACGGTTTCTTCTACCAGTAAGATCGCCATCATTTCCCCATCGGACCGGGAGGACGTGGATGTGAATTACACTTTCAAGCAGGTGGATATCGTGATCCCGAGAGTGGACGGAAGTGCAAACTGTGGAAACATTTCCTCCGCAGTCGGTCCATTTGCCATTGATGAGGGACTGGTGAAGGCAGTGGAGCCGATCACGGTTGTCCGGGTATTAAATACCAATACCAACAAGATCATCGAGGAGCATGTGCGGGTACAGGATGGTCACGCCATGGTTCACGGGGATGAGGTGATCAAGGGTGTTCCGGGTACCGGTTCCAGGATCGATATGTATTTTGAGGATCCAGCAGGTTCCAAGACTGGTAAATTATTCCCGACGGGCAATAAGAGAGACATGTTTGATGTGCCGGATTACGGAAAGATCGAAGTGACCGTATTAGACTGCTCCAATCCTATGGTATTTATCCGGGCGAAGGATCTGGGAATCCAGGGAACGGAGCTGGTGGAGTTAAACCAGAACAAAGCTGTGATGGAGCACATCGAGCGGATCCGCTGTATTGCAGCATTAAAATGCGGTTTCGTGGAGAAATGGGAGGACGCAAGAACCAAATCCACCTCCGCACCGAAGGTTTCCATCATTTCCGAGCCGCAGGATTACATTGATATGGATAAAAATCAGGTCAAGGCAGAATCCATGGATATCTGCTGCCGGGCGATTTCCGTTGGTTCTTTACATAAGGCGTATCCGATGACGGTCGCAGTAGGAACCGGAGCGGCTGCAAGAATTCCTGGAACCATTGTCAATGAGATCGCAAAACCGGCGCCGGATCAGGATATCATCAAGATCGGCCACTCCAGCGGTGTGACCGAAGTGGATGTGAAGATGGACGGTGAGAAAGTGATCAAAGGTGGCGTTACCAGAACTGCCAGAAGGATCATGGACGGATATGTGTATGTGAGAGACTAGAAGGTGATGATAGAAAGCAAATGGATGCTGTGAAAGTATTGAGAAAACAGGAGGGAAATATATGGTTACCTTACATGAAGGAAAACAGTACATATTAAATAATGAAAGAATTGCTTCCAAAGAGGAAGCTCAAAAGTTATCAGAGGAGGACGGCAGAAAGCAGACTCTGACCTATCAGATTATGGAAGCCCACAACCATTCCGGCAATATGGAGCATCTGCAGATCCAGTTTGATTCCATGGGCGTCTACGATAACACCTATGTGGGCATTTTACAGACCGCATATGCCAGTGGTTTAAAGGAATTTCCGATGCCATGCGTGTTCACTAACTGTCATAACTGCCTGTGTGCAGTCGGCGGTACCATTAATACCGATGTACACAAATATGCGGAATCTGCCTGTAAGAAATCCGGTGGAATTTTCGTTCCGCCTCATGAGGCAGTGATCCACCAGTATATGCGGGAAATGATCGTCAAATCGGGCGGCATGTCCATCGTTTCTGATTCCCATACCCGTTACGGCACCCAGGGCTCTGTGTCGATCGGAGAGGGCGGCCCAGAGCTTGCCAAGGCTATGCTGGGAAAATATTATGAGATCGATTACCCGGAAGTGATCGCAGTCTTTATGACTGGCGCGCCAAAGCCGTGGGTTGGTCCGATGGATGTGGCACTCAGCATCATTGGTAAGGTATTTAAGAATAATTTTGTGAAAAATAAGGTGCTGGAGTTTATCGGGCCTGGCGTGGAGAGTCTGTCCATGGATTTCAGAAATGGCATCGACACCATGACTACAGAATCCGCCTGCTTATCCTCTGTCTGGGCAACCGATGACAAGGTAAAAGAGTATTTTGAGATCCACAAACGTCCGCAGGATTTCAAGAAGCTGCAGCAGGGTGACGCAGCCTGCTATGACGGTGTGGTGGAGATCAATTTAGACACGATTGTCCCGATGATCGCCCTTCCGTTCCATCCAAGCAACGCTTATCCACTGGCTGACGTGATCGCAGATCCGGAGAAATATTTAGGTATGGTGGAAAAAGAGGCAGAGAGAGTCTTTGAGAACAACAAGGACATCCACTTAGATTTACATTCCAAGATCCATAACGGCCGGATCAAGGTAGACCAGGCGGCCATTGCAGGCTGTGCGGCTGGTTCCTTTGAAAATATTTATGCCGTGGATCAGATCGCGAAGAAATTAGACCGTGGCCTGGGAACGTTCCCGTTGAACATTTACCCGGCGTCTCAGCCAATCATGTATGAGTTAAATAAACTGGGCGTGTTAAATGATCTGATGAACTATGGCGTCCGTGTGAAAACGGCATTCTGTGGTCCATGCTTCGGCGCTTCTGATGCTCCTGGCAACAATGATTTCTGTATCCGCCACAGCACCAGAAACTTCCCGAACCGTGAGGGCTCCAGCCCGGCTAACGGTCAGATCGCTTCTGTGGCGCTGATGGATTCCAAGTCTATCGCGGCAACAGCATTTAACGGTGGATATCTGACCTCCGCAGAGGACTGCCCGGTGGAATTTACCGCCCCGGCTTATGAGTTTAATGAGCATATTTACGATAATATTGTATACAACGGATTTGGTAAAGCCGAGCCGGAGACAGAACTGGTTTACGGCCCATCCATTAAGGACTGGCCAAAGATGTGTGCCTTAACTGACAATCTGCTATTGCAGGTAGCCAGCGTGATCCGTGATGAGGTGACCACGACCGATGAGCTGATCCCATCCGGTGAGACCGCTTCCTACCGTTCTAATCCATATAAGATTTCTGAATACACCCTGATCCGAAAAGATCCGGAGTATGTGGGAAGAGCGAAAGCTGTTCAGGTATACGAGAAAGCCAGAATCGCAGGAGACGCCCAGAAAGCAGCAGAGGTTTATGAGGTGCTGAAAGCGGCAGGTGTTGATACACCGGTGGAAGAGTTAATGAAGACTACAGGAATCGGCTCGATTCTCTACGCAAAACGTCCAGGTGATGGCTCTGCCAGAGAGTATGCCGCAAGCTGTCAGAAGGTATTAGGCGGACTGGCGAATATCTGTATCGAGTATGCGACCAAGCGCTATAGAAGCAATTGCGTCAACTGGGGTATGCTTCCATTCACTTATCCAGATGATAACATCCAGTTAGAGGTTGGCGAGTATCTTTACCTTCCACAGATCCGTAAGGCCGTGGAAGAGGGTGCAACAAAAGTAGAGGCCGTGATCATTGGCAAAGACGGAAGCACCAGAACCATGGAACTGGAGTTAAATGGGGTAACTGAGGCAGAAAAGAAGGTGCTATTGGCAGGAAGCCTGATCAATTTCTATCGAGAATAAATCCGCGATGAGACAAGGAACAAGGTTGAAAATCTGATGCCCGTAGAAGATTTTCAACCTTAGAGCCTGCAAATAGGATGAAAAAGTTCGAGAGGGGGCAAAAACAGAAAATGGAAGCGAAATCGGAACTTCGCAAGCTTTCAGAATTCATTCATGACCTTACCTGGGAGGCACTTCCGGAAGAAGTACAGAAAACGGTGCCCCTGCGGGTGCTGGATCTGGTCAGCGTGGCGGCAGGAGCAGCCCATGATCCGTTGGTGGAACAGGCAAAGGAGGCGCTTTCCTATTTATATGGAGAGAATCTGTGGAACGGAAAAGAGCCTGAGCACGGGGGAAAGATAGAAAAACTGGGTTGTGCCCATATCTGGGGCCAGTCCGGCACTTATCCGCCTGCCATGGCAGCCATGGTAAATGCCATGCTTGCCCACACCCTGGAACTGGATGACGTCCACACTGCTTCTAAGACCCATGGAAGTGCCAGTTTGATCCCGGCTGCCTGGGCCTGTGCGGAAAGCCTGGGAAAAAGTGGAAAGGAATTTCTGCTGGCTGTAGTCTGCGGTTATGAGACCGTGAACCGGGTGGGAATGGCGTTCGGTGTTTCCAGCCATCGGAACCGGGGCTGGCACGCCACTGCTACCTGTGGGGTATTCGGATGTGCGGCAGCCTGTGCCAAACTGCTGGATCTAAGTGCAGATCAGATCATTTCCGCTTTGGGAATGGCTGGGACCCAGTCCAGTGGCGTATGGGCGTTTTTAGGAGATGGCTGCAACTGCAAGGTCTTACATACGGCAAGAGCGGCAGCCGATGGCATGGAGGCAGCTTTCTTAGCGAAGGCTGGAATGACCGGGCCGGAGCATATTTTTGATGCCAGAGACGGCGGCCTGCTGACCGCCATGTCTGATGGCGGTGACATCCTGAAGATTTCCGCAGGTCTTGGAGAAGTCTATGAGATCCTGAATATGGACATGAAGCCTTATCCGTGCTGTAGAAGTGCCCACTGTGCCATCGATGCTGCCTTGGAGATCCGGAAAAGTCTGCTGGAAGGCGAAAAGGGGAACGCCATAAAACAGAAGCTCCTGGAGAAGCTGGCAGATCAGATCAAAAAGATCCAGATCGAAACCTATCTGGTGGGCTATAAGCAGTGCGCCGTCAGTGATGGCTGCTTAAATCCAAAAACAACACTGGACGCAAAATTTTCCACTCCATATTCCGCAGCCGTGGCGTTGTTGTACGGCAAGGTGACCATGCGGGAGTTTGAGACGGAGGTGGTAGCAGCTCAGGCGGTACAGAAGCTGCTCCATAAAGTAGAGGTAATGCCTGTGGAGCGCTTCACCGCCCAGTATCCGAAGCACTGGGGATGCAGCATGAAAATGACGATGCAGGGTGGAACGGTCTACGAGGTCGAGATCACCGATCCGTCCGGAAGCGTGGCCCGTCCACTGACCAGGGAACAGGCAGTCGAAAAGGCAGAGGAGTTTTTCCGGGAAATCTGTCCGGGAGAAGAGAAGAAACTAGTTGACGAGATGTTAAAACTGGAAGAAAAAGGGGTTCTTCCAAGAATCTAAGGGGGATAATGTAATGTTAGCACTTATTGGGTTTGCATTGATGATTGTTTTAATGTTTGTTCTGATCAAAGAGAAAATGGCTCCGCCACTGGCGTTTATTCTTCTGCCGATCATTGCGGCAGTGTTAGCAGGATTTGGAGTTGCAGATATTTCTGAGTTTATCAAGACAGGCATGAAAACCATGATGAATACAGCAATTCTGTTCATTTTTTCCATTTCCTATTTTACGCTGATGTCCGATGCGGGACTGTTTGACCCGATCATCAATTTTTTGATCAAACGGACAGGTAAGAGCATTACAACCGTTTTGATCGCGGTTCTGTTAACAACTTTTGTGGCACATTTAGACGGATCTGGTGCAACAACATTTTTGATCGTGGTTCCTGCATTTTTACCGATCTGTAAGAAAATGGGGATCCGTCCCCAGGCATTACTAGCAGCGATGTGCGGTGGCTATGGTGTGATGAACCTGGTTCCGTGGGGCGGCCCGACCATGCGTGCAGCGAGTGTGGCAAACATAGAGGTTGGTGATCTGTACAGCTTTATGATCCCTGGCGTTGTATGTCTGGCTCTGTTTGCATTTGTGATCGTATTCATTGTTTCCAGAATTGAGAAAAAGAATGGCGCTGGCAGTGAAGCAATGATCGCAGCAGAGGAAGCAGCAGAACAGACAGAGAAAAAACAGGTGAAAAAAGGAATTTATTTCTTTAATATGCTCCTGACCCTGGCGATGCTGGTGTTATTATTTATGGATACTCCACTTCCACTGTACTCGATCTTCATGATTGCATTTGCCATTGCATTGATCGTGAACTACCCAAATGCAAAACAGCAGAACAAAAAGATCAAAGAGTATGGAACCAATGCCATGGTAATGACTGTGACTCTGTTTGCAGTCGGTGTGTTTATGGGTGTGATCAAGGATTCCGGTATGGTTGAGGCGATGGCCAATGCCATTGTAGCAGTATTGCCGTCAGCTATCGCTCCTCATATGCATTGGTTCATGTGCCTGTTCTCTGTACCGTTATTGATGGTTCTTGGTACTGACGCATTTTATTATGCGCTTCTTCCGATCATCATCGGCGTAGTAGAGCCATTTGGAGTTACACCGGAAACTGTGGCAGCAGCGTTCTTATTAACAGCAACTCTTGGAACTCCAGTCAGTCCATCGGTAGCAGCAGTTTATGTGGGACTTGGTTTAGCAGATGTTTCCATTGGCGAACACATCAAATATTCCCTGAGACTGGTTTGGCCGGTAAGTATCGCGGTATTAGTCATGGCGACTGTGATCGGGGTGATCAAATTCTAAATTCGATATAGAAAAGCAGGGCAGAGATGCGGTTGCCGTTCATGCGTTACATGAGCGGCAACCAGGCTCTCTGTCCTGCTTTTTGATGTCATAGGAAACTTCGCCCTATGACACAAAAAACGCTCCGCTAAGGATCGCACTGCGGCGGAGTGGAAGAATGTCGCTAAAGCGATCCGCCGCAGGCGGAGAATCCTGCAAGCAGGATTCTTTTTCAATGCAATGCTAACATGGCGCTCCGGATTCTTCTGGTACGGATTCTTCTGGTTCGTCTTCTTCCGCTTCATCTTCTTCCGGTTGTTTGGGTACGGTTTCCATGATCGGATACAGTCCTTCGCTCTTATCCATGCGGAATTCCATAATATCTTCAACAGAACATTCAAGAATAGTACACAAAACGCCGATGGTATGTGTAGAAACATACTGATTATTTTTCAGGCGATTCAGTTGACCGGCGCTGAAACCGTAGGCTTTTACCAGCCGGTACTGGCTGATATTCTTTTCTTTCATAGTTTTCCATAATGGATCATAAGTTATCATATAGTAATCCCCTCTATCCGGTATTTCCTTGTAATTGCTTCGTAAATCTGATATTGATTGAACAATTCCATTTAACCGTTAAAACTGCGATCTGCATATTATCCATAATTGGATATTATTGATCTTTCGGTCACATAGCATGAACAGCAGGGGAGGAATATGAAAATGTATGTGCTATATGGACATGTGTACGCCCTCCTATAACAAAAAAGTGTCCAAAATTGCGTTTCCCTATTGACTTCTAGTACATGTTTGATGTAAGATTATAGCCATGTGTACTTCTGTGTTTTAAAGTGTAGGGACGAGATGAAATTGCTGGATAAAATCACGGATTTTCTGGTGCTTTTTATGACAGCTATTTTTTTACCCCTTGCGAGGTAAAACATGGAAGCAGACAAAAAGAAAAAATAGGATGTGAGAAAATGGGTAAGTATGTAGCAAAAAGGCTTGGTATGGCAGTCATTACGATTTTTTTAGTAACCTGTCTGACCTTCCTTCTGATGAACGCAGTTCCAGGAAGCCCCTGGCTGAGTGAGAAAACGCCGTCTGAGGCTACGCTGGCGGCACTGAATGCGAAGTATGGCCTGGATCAGCCGGTTATCGTGCAGTTAGGCAAATATCTTCAGAACCTGTTGAGAGGTGATTTTGGTGTTTCTTTAAAGATGCAGAAGAACCGTGCAGTTTTAAGCATTATTAAGGAAATGTTCCCGGTATCCGCGAAGGTCGGAGCCATTGCCCTGTGCTGGGCAGTATTAGTTGGTGTGCCGTTAGGATGTCTTTCTGCATTTAAGCGTGGAAAACTGACTGACAGCATCCTGCGAGTGGTCTGTACCTTAGGTATTTCCATGCCAAGCTTCGTAGTGGCGTCTATTCTGCTGGTTGTATTTGCAGGCGGTATCGAGGGGTTCCGTCCGTTCCCGACCATCTTTGATCCGTCACAGGGAGTGAAGGCTTATGTGCTTCCGTGTTTTGCACTGGGATTCTATCCGATGTGTTACACGGCAAGACAGACCCGTTCTGCTATGCTGGATTCCTTGAATCAGGAGTTTATCAAAACAGCAAGAGCGAAGGGCTTAAAGAACAGCAAGATCATTTTCAAACACGCACTTCGTAATGCACTGATCCCGGTTATTACTTATTTAGGACCGCAGGTTGCATTTACCCTGTGCGGTGGTTTCGTAGTAGAGAGTGTATTCTCTATTCCGGGCCTGGGACGTTATTTTGTACAGTCTATCCAGAACCGTGACTATCCAGTTATCATGGGTACCACAGTTTTCCTGGCAAGTTTTATCATTCTGATGAATATGGTAGTTGATATCCTGTACAAGATCGCCGATCCACGTATCAGTCTGACAAAGGGAGGAGAATAATCGTGGCAGAAGATAACAAGATGAAACGTTGTCCGGTTACTTTACAGCCGGATATTGAAGAGCTTCTGGACTGGAACAATTACAGTGCAGATGATTTCGACAGTGCCTCCCAGACCGAGAAAAAGGATTTCATCCAGGAACGTCAGAGCGTTTCTTATTGGAAGGATGCATGGCGCCGTCTGAAGAAGAATGTGGTTGCGATGGTTGCTCTTGGAGTGATCATTTTCCTGGTATTGTTTGCATTTGTTGGTCCATATCTGGTTCCTTATGGATATGACCAGTTCAATAAGGGAGCAGAGAATCTGCATCCGACCCACTACACGCTGGAGGATACCCAGAAGCTGGATGCGGAACTGGCAGCCAGAACCTCCGCCGGTGGAACCAAGAGTGCGGAAGAGATGATCGCGGAGGCAGAAGCAGAGGCAGCTGCCAAGGGCGAGAAGCTGACCAGTGTTGATATTGCCAAGATCAAAGCAAAAGCAAAGGTAGCAGCCCAGAATGCCCAGAAACAGAACGAAGAGGTAGATGTAAATTCTCTTCGCAAAGAGCTGGGAATCAAGAAGCATTTATTCGGCTATTCCACAGACGAGTTACAGCGGAAAGCCAATGGGGAGAAAGTATTTCCACATGTTTTCGGTACCGATATGTATGGCCGTGATATCTTAGTCCGTGTGATGTACGGTGCCCGCGTATCCATGAGTGTTGGTATTTGTGCCGCATTCCTGGTACTGGTGATCGGAGCGACATATGGCGCGATCTCCGGTTACTGTGGCGGTAAAGTAGATGCAGTGATGCAGCGTATCGTAGAAGTGATCTACTCAGTACCGGAGATGCTGGTAGTGCTTCTGATTGCAACTGCGTTAAAGCCGATTTTAACCGATTATGTCAATACAGGAAGCGGCCCATTAAAGTCCTTCGTATCCGTACTGGGTCCGAACCTGATCTCCATGTTTATTGCCTTCGGTATGTTATACTGGGTAACCATGAGCCGTATCATCCGTGGCCAGGTGCTTCAGTTAAAACAGCAGGAGTATGTAACTGCTGCCCGTGCGCTGGGTGCTTCCGGTAAGCGGATCATTTTAAGACATCTGATTCCGAACTGTATCGGTCAGATCGTTGTTACTACCTGCTTACAGATCCCGTCTGCGATCTTTTTGGAGTCCTTCTTATCCTACTTAGGAGTTGGTGTTTCCGCACCACTTCCAAGCCTTGGCTCCATGGCAACAGACGCATTAAGCGGTATGTACACTTATACCTACCGTCTGATCATTCCGTCTGTGATCTTAAGTATCATGATCCTGGCGTTCAACCTGTTCGGTGATGGACTTCGTGACGCACTGGATCCAAAACTGAAGAAATAGAAAGGAGGAGCATTGTAATGGCTGAAGCAAAAGAAAATCAGAAATTACTGGAAGTTAAAGATCTGCACGTCTCCTTCTTTACCCCTGCTGGTGAAGTAAAAGCAGTAGGCGGCATTTCTTATGACTTGAATTATGGTGAAGTAATGGGTGTGGTAGGCGAGTCTGGTTCCGGAAAGAGCCAGGAAGCGTATTCCATCATGGGACTGCTGCAGTCTCCAGGTAAGGTGACAGGAGGTTCTATCACCTTTGAGGGAAGGGACGTTCTGGCTATGTCCAAAGAGGAGATGACTAATTTCCGCGGCAATAAGGTTGCCATGATCTTCCAGAACCCTATGACCTGTTTAAATCCGGTTTATACGATCGGTAACCAGCTTGTGGAGGCATTAAGAGCCCACGATAAGAGCATTTCCAAGGAGGACGCGGAGAAACGTGCCATGGAGATGATGGAAATGGTAGGCATCAACAACGTGGAGAAACGTATGAAGCAGTATCCACATGAGTTCTCCGGTGGTATGAGACAGCGTGTTATGATTGCTATGGGACTGATCTGTCATCCACAGCTTCTGATCGCTGATGAGCCTACTACGGCTCTGGATGTGACCATCCAGGCACAGATCCTGGAGCTGATGAAGGATCTGCAGAAGAAAACCAAGATGGGTATCATTTTCATCACCCATAACCTTGGCGTTGTGGCTGATATCTGTGATAAAGTATCCGTTATGTATGCAGGTAAGATCGTAGAGCAGGGTCCGGTTGATGATATTTTCTATAAACCGGCACATCCATATACCATGGGACTTCTTCGTTCCATGCCTCGTGTGGATGCAGAGTCCTACGAGAGACTGATTCCGATCGAGGGTTCCCCGGTTGATATGCTGAACCCGCCGGAGGGCTGCCCATTCGCTCCAAGATGTGAGCACTGCATGAAGATCTGTCTGAAGAAGATGCCTCCATATGTGGAGATCGGCGAGAATCACCGCTCCGCATGCTGGCTGAGAATTCAGGAACGTTTAAACAACAAGGAGGGTAAGACAAATGAATAATAACGAGAATCTCCTTGAAGTTACGAAATTAAGAAAATATTTCCCGATCAAGGGTGTGAAGGGACCGGGCGTTCAGGCGGTACAGGATGTTTCCTTCGCAATCAAAAAAGGAGAGACCTTAGGTCTGGTAGGTGAGTCCGGCTGTGGTAAGACCACACTGGGAAGAACGGTCTTAAGACTGTATGAGCCAACAGGTGGCAAGATCGTCTATGATGGCAAGGTACTGTTTGATAACCCGTTAAATCCAGATGGAACACCGGTTGGAAAAGCACAGTCTGTGAATATGCTTCCATACCGCCGGAAAATGCAGATCATTTTCCAGGATCCATCTGCTTCCCTGGACCCACGTATGACAGTTGGCGAGATCATTGGCGAGGCCATTGATATCCATAAATTAGCAGCAAGCAAAAAAGACCGTGATGACAGGATCAAAGAGCTGTTATCAAGGGTTGGACTGAACACGGAGCATGCCAACCGCTATCCGCATGAGTTTTCCGGTGGACAGCAGCAGCGAGTTGGTATCGCCCGTGCCCTGGCAGTGAAACCGGAATTCATCGTATGTGATGAACCGATTTCCGCGCTGGACGTATCCATCCAGTCCCAGGTTGTCAACATGCTGGAAGACATGCAGGAGGAGATGGGACTGACTTATTTATTCATCGCCCATGATCTTTCTGTTGTACGTCATATTTCCAACCGGATTGGCGTTATGTACTTAGGCTCTATGGTAGAGTTAGGTGAGAGTTATGAGTTAAACCGTCATCCGATCCATCCGTATACACAGACCCTGCTTTCCGCAGTTCCGGTTCCGGACCCGCAGTTAAGCAGAACCAGAAAACGTATTGTGCTTGAGGGTGATATCCCAAGCCCGATGAATCCGCCAAGTGGATGCCGGTTCCATACCAGATGTCCATATGCGACGGAAAAATGCAGCCAGGTGGCTCCGGAGTTCAAGGAACATGAGCCGGGACACTGGGCAGCGTGCCATTTACTGGATAAGTAGGAAACTGCGAAACAGTTACTGGTATCCCCGTCTGAAAACAGACGTTTCGATACACCGTGCTCGAAGAGTGCATCGTGCTCGCAGAGTGCAACGTGCTCGCAGAGCGCAAGGTGCCCTAAAAGGGTAGAAAAATCAAGGAGGATGTAATTATGAGAAAGACAAAGAAAATTCTGTCTGTAGCATTAGCTTCTACCATGGTACTGTCTTTGGCAGCATGTGGCGGCAAGTCTACAACAGAGACAACTCAGGCAGCAGCAGATACTACTGCGGCAGCTGAGTCCAGTGCAGCAGAGACAACCGCTGAAGCTGATGGCTTCAATCTGGCTGTATGTCTGGCATCCGAGCCACAGACTATGGATCCAGCATTAAACTCTACCGTTGATGGTGCGATCATGACCCAGCATATGTTTGAGGGCCTTGCAAAGTATGTCAATGATGGCAATGGCAATGCACAGATCGTAGCTGGTCAGGCAGAGTCCTGGGAGAAGGTTGTGAATGATGACGGTACCGTTACTTATACCTTTAAGATGCGTCCGGATGCAAAATGGTCTGATGGCCAGAAAGTAACTGCCGGTGATTTTGAGTATTCCTGGAAGCGTCTGGCTAATCCTCAGACAGCTGCTGACTATACCTACATGATCGATATGGTAAAAGGTTATCAGGAGATTCAGGATGGCGCAGATCCAGATACACTGGCTGTAAAAGCAATTGATGATGATACACTGGAGATCACTTTAAGCTATGACTGCCCATATTTTGAGGACGTTCTTGCTTTCCCGGCTACCTTACCAGTACGTCAGGATGTGGTAGAGGGCAATGACGAGTGGACTTATGATCCATCTACCTACATCACCAACGGTGCATACAAGCTGGTTGAGTGGTCCCACAACGCATATATCTTAACTGAGAAGAACCCAGAGTACTATGACTATGCAAACTTAGGACCAGACACCATCAAGTACACCTTACTGGATGACGCTAACGCAATGTTAGCTGCATACAAGAGCGGTGAGCTGCAGTTCATTGAGCAGGTTCCTACGGATGAGATTCCTAACTACTTAGCATCTGGCGAGCTTCAGATCTCTGATTACATTGGCACTTACTATGTATGCTTCAACACAGAGGATGAAGTATTCTCCAATCCTCTGGTTCGTAAAGCATTCAGCCTGGCAATCGACCGTAACTATATCGTAGAGCAGGTTACCCAGACTGGAGAGGTTCCGGCAAGCGGTTTTGTTCCAGCTGGTATCTATGACGCAGAGGGCGCCGGCCATGACGACTTCCGTACGGTTGGTGGTGACTACTACAGCGTAGCTGCTGAGGACTACGAGGCAAACTGTGAGGAAGCAAAAGCTCTGTTAGCTGAGGCTGGCTATCCAAACGGCGAGGGCTTCCCAACTGTTGAGTATCTGTACAACACCAACGACAGTCACAAGGCAATCGGTGAGGCTCTGCAGAATATGTGGCAGAGTGTTCTGGGTGTAAATGTTACCCTGAACAACCAGGACTGGAACGTATTCCTTCAGACACGTAAAGATGGTAACTATCAGATCGCTCGTAACGGCTGGATCGCAGACTACAATGATCCATGTACTTTCCTGGATATGTGGTATACAGGAGGCGGAAATAACGATGCGCAGTATTCCAGACCAGAGTATGATGCAGCAATCGATGCAGCAAAAGCTACTTCCGTACAGTCTGAGCGTATGACAGCTTTCCATCAGGCAGAGGATATGCTGATCGGTGAGGACAGCGTATTAGCTCCTATTTACTTCTATGTAAACAAATATATGCTGGATGACAGCATCGATGGCATGTACTACACACCACTTGGTTACTACTTCTTCGCATATACAAGCCAGAAATAATTGATCGGAAATCATTTCTGAAATGAAAAACCGCTCTTTCACAGGAGCCTCGAAATCCTGTGGAAGGGCGGTTTTTGTGTCATAGGAAACCTCGTCCTATGACACAAAAACGCTCCGAGGGATGCGCACTCGCGCGAAGAAGAAATATGTCGCAAGCGACCGCGCTCGGCGCGAGAATGTGCTTGGCACATTCTTTCTTATTACACCCCAGAATCGCGCGCTAAGTCTCACGGACGTTTCGACTTGAAGAAAATGCATGAATTTTAGAAATAGTAAAATTAAGCTGGAAAAGAGGCGCAGTTTCGGTTATAATAATGGAGGTTTTCATGCAGTAATCTAGCTGCGTGAAAGATAGGAAGGTAAGAAAGCAAGGGATTTTTGCACGTGACTGTAAAGATATAGAACAGTTACGAATTGTTATAAAAAATAGAGTAAGGGGTTTTAAGATGTCTGAATACAAAATGATCGTTCTGGATCTGGACGGAACGCTGACCAACCGTAATAAAGAGATTACACCAAAAACAAAGGAAACACTGATGAAGGCTCAGAAGCAGGGCAAGATCGTGGTGCTGGCTTCCGGCAGACCGACTTACGGCGTGATGCCGTTGGCGGAAGAATTGCATCTGGAGGATTACGGTGGATATATCCTGTCCTTCAATGGTGGAATCATTATGAACTGCAAGACCAAAGAAGTGGTCTTCAGCCGTCAGATTCCGGCAGAGTCGAATGGTAAGATCATCGATCTGGCCCAGGAGCATAATGTCAGCATTCTGACCTATGAAAACAGAACCTTGCTGACCAATCGTCCTGAGGATCAGTATGTCCAGCTGGAATCCCGGATCAATACGCTGAAGATCATACCGATGACGATTGAGGAACTGAAAGCGCATGTTACATTTTCCGTACCTAAGTTTTTGATGACCGATGACGGTGATTATCTTGCGATGGTGGAACCGAAGGTGAAGGCAGCGCTGGGAAAAAATTTTAGTGTCTATCGCTCTGACCCGTTTTTCCTGGAGATTCTGCCAAAGGGGATCGATAAGGCCCAGTCTTTAGAGCGGCTTTTGGCTGTGATTGGCGTGAAGCGGGAAGAAATGATCGCCTGTGGAGATGGCTATAATGATCTGACCATGGTCCAGTATGCCGGTCTTGGCGTTGCTATGGGAAATGGAGTGCTGCCAGTGCGGAAAGCGGCAGATTACATTACCTTAACCAATGAAGAGGATGGCGTTGCCCATGTTGTGGAGAAATTTATGCTTTCCTGAAGCCAGGAATTTTCCAGACTGAAATTGCCATAAAAAGTTTATGTTTTCGTAAGGGAAAGAAGTATGGACTTTATAGGTTTACTGTGTTAAAATGGTAATATAAAGGTGGATATGAGAGATCCTATCCACAAACAGCGGAAAAGGGGATTGAAACATGAACAAGAAAATTAAGACAGAGGCCGTAGACCATCTGTTTGATGCGATCTTGACCTTAAAAACGCCAGAAGAGTGTTATGCGTTTTTCGAGGATGTGTGTACTGTGAATGAATTATTATCCTTATCTCAGCGTTATGAAGTAGCAAAAATGCTGAGGGAGGGGAAGACATACTTAGAGATCGCAGAAAAAACCGGGGCGTCTACTGCAACCATCAGCCGTGTGAACCGTTCTTTAAATTATGGAAGCGATGGTTATGACATGGTATTTGCCAGACTGAATCAGGAACAGGGCGAATAAGGACAGGCGGATCTGTCAGAATATACGACAGGCGAAGGAGTATCAGCAGATATTTCCTTCGCCTGTTTTGTTTCATGCGGTCCCAAAGCGGGGACACGGCGCTTATGATTTCTTCTTTTTAGTATGATCGACCGGATAATCTTCACGGATCTGGTCGATCAGCATTTCCATAGCCTGCTTCTTTAAAAATACATCAAAGCCAAGGGCGCAGATAAAAGTGAAAAGCTGCAGATAATCCTTATCTTCCTTCTGATCGGTAAAAGACTCCTCAGAGGCATGAAATTTGCGGAGAAGGTCTTCTTTTAACCGTTTCATCTGCTCATACTCCATAGAGAAAACTTCCTCGTAGATATCCTGCAGAGACAGACCAGAAGCATCCATGAAATGTCCCTCTGTGATCGGAGCAAAAAGAGCTTCAATATCATGGAAAGAAAGCATATTTTTGAAGTAGTAGATAAATACCAGCAGCAGCATATGTTCTCTGGAATATTTCTTCTTTACAGGAGGAGGAAGAAGATTGTTCTTGGCATAGTTGTTGATCATGGTCTTGGTCAGAACTTTATCATCCTCATAACGTTTGGACTGCCCCAGGTGTTCATCCATAAAGGTGGTCACCTGATCCATGTAAAGATCGATATTCGGAATCTGTTCCGGTTTGATATAATCAAGACTGTCCAGCCGGACAAAAAAATCACGTAAACGTTCCTTATTAGTTTTCATAATCTGTCGTCACCTCTCTATCACATTATATAGTTTTAAAAACCAGATGACAAGAGGAAATGTGATTTATTTGTAATTATCAGCCGTATAGATCGGAATTCTGGCATTTACAAAATGAAAAAAATCATCTATAATAGCGAGAGAATCCAGAAATTGTGGACATAGGATATGTTCAGTATGGATCGGAAGTTAAACAGGAAAACAGCCTGGGTCCGTCAAAGAAGAGCGGAGGGCGGCGAAGTACATAGAGGAGGAATCACCATGAGATATGATATGAAACCACAGGGCGTCTGCGCAAGACAGATCAGCTTTGATTTAGATGGAGATGTTGTTACCAACGTGGTATTTACCAATGGATGTAATGGAAATTTAAAGGCGATCGGCAAACTGGTTAACGGAATGACCGTGGAGCAGATTGAAGGATATCTGTTAGGTAATCAGTGCGGCATGAAAGGAACATCCTGCGCAGACCAGCTGGCCAAGTGTGTCCGCCAGGCATATGAGCAGTCAAAATAAGTGAGGGCAGATATGAGTTCTTATGAATTGCTGAATCCCAAGCAGAAAGAGGCCGTCTTCTGTACAGAAGGGCCTCTTTTGATTCTGGCGGGTGCGGGCTCGGGTAAAACCAGGGTTCTGACTTACCGGATCGCCCATCTGATCGAGGATGAGGGCGTGAACCCATGGAATATCATGGCGATTACATTTACCAATAAGGCAGCAGGAGAAATGCGGGAGCGTGTGGATCAGCAGGTGCAGTTTGGTTCTGAGAGCATCTGGGTCAGCACGTTCCATTCTTCCTGTGTGCGGATTCTGCGGAGACATATTGATTTTCTGGGGTATGATACCAGCTTTTCCATTTATGATACCGATGATCAGAAGACTTTGCTCAAGCAGATTTTGAAGGCTATGCAGCTGGACTCCAAGCTGTTTAAGGAGCGGGCGGTGTTAAGCCAGATCTCCAATGCGAAGAATGAACTGATCACGCCGGAGGAATTTCTGTTAAATAATTCCGGTGATTATCATGATCGGAAGGTGGGAGAGGTCTACCAGGAGTATCAGAAACGGTTAAAACAGAACAATGCTCTGGATTTTGATGATCTGATCATGAAGACGGTGGAATTGTTCCAGAACAATCCGCAGGTGTTGGAGTATTATCAGGAACGGTTCCGTTATATTATGGTGGATGAGTACCAGGACACAAACACGGCCCAGTTCCGGCTTATTGATCTGTTAGCTGGAAAATATAAGAACCTGTGTGTGGTTGGTGATGATGACCAGTCCATTTATAAGTTCCGCGGAGCCAATATTGGCAATATTTTAAACTTTGAGCAGGCATTTCCGGGAGCGACGGTGATCAAGCTGGAGCAGAATTACCGTTCCACCCAGAATATCCTGGATGCGGCCAACGCGGTGATCCGCAACAACCGGGGACGGAAGGAGAAAACACTCTGGACTGCTAATGGCGAGGGAGACAAGATCCGGTTTAAGCAGTTTGACCAGTCCTATGAAGAAGCAGATTTTATCGTGAAGGATATATTAGCCAAAGGCTATCCTTATGAGGACTGTGCAGTTCTCTACCGGACCAATGCCCAGTCCCGTCTTCTTGAGGAGAAATGCATTGCATACAATGTACCGTACCGTCTGGTGGGAGGCGTGAACTTCTATCAGAGAAAAGAGATCAAGGATGTGCTGGCGTATTTAAAGACCATTGCCAACGGACGGGATGATCTGGCGGTGAGCCGTATCGTCAATGTGCCGAAGCGGGGAATCGGAGCGACCTCCATCGGAAAAGTGACCATTTTTGCATCTGCCAACGGTTACAGCCTGTATGACGCTATGCTCCGGGCAAAAGTCGTTCCGGGACTTGGAAAAGCAGCGGAGAAGATCGGCACCTTTACAGATTTCATTGAAGAAATGCGTGGCCGGATGAAACAGGAAGACTACACCATCAAGCAGCTTTTAGAGGATGTGCTGGAAGAGTCCGGCTATCGGAGGGAGCTGGAAGCAGAAGGTGAGGTCGAAGGCCAGAGCCGTCTGGAAAACGTGGAAGAGCTGGTCAACAAAGCCGTTGCTTACTGGGAGAAAGCAGAAGAGCCGTCCCTGGATGAGTTCTTAGAGGAAGTTGCCCTGGTGGCAGATGTGGATCAGTTAGATCAGAGCGAGGCCCGTGTGACATTGATGACCCTTCACAGCGCAAAGGGACTGGAGTTTGAAAATGTCTACTTAAGCGGTATGGAGGACGGGCTCTTCCCCAGCTACATGACCATCATTTCGGATGACCGTTCTGATCTGGAAGAAGAGAGGAGACTGTGTTATGTAGGGATTACCCGTGCGAAAAAGCATCTGACTCTGACCTCTGCCCGGATGCGGATGGTCAATGGTGAGACCCGTTATTGCAAGGTCAGCCGGTTTGTGGAGGAGATACCGGAGGAGTTACTGGAAACCAGCCGTTTAGAACCAAGGCGTTCAGGAATCAGTGCCAGAGAAAAATTAGAAGGCTTAGGCGCTGATACCGGACTTCCGTGGAACCAGCCCAAAAAACCGGCGGGTATCAGTAAGTTTGGCCGGAGTGAGAATACCTATGCTTCCAAGACATCTTCTCTGTTTTCTGGCAGCCAGGCTTTTGGTGGAAGCAGCCTTTCCGGAAAAAATCCTGGATTTGGCAAGGCATTTACGGTGGAGAAAAAGGGCCTGGATTACGTTGCAGGCGACCGGGTTTCCCATGTGAAATTTGGTCAGGGAACTGTAAAAGAGGTGAAGGACGGAGCCAGGGACTATGAGGTGACGGTAGAGTTCGATACGGCAGGAACGAAAAAGATGTTCGCGTCCTTTGCAAAGCTGAAAAAAATCTAAAATAAGAGAAAATTCCGTGGTAAAATCCGATGGAAAATGGTATACTATTCGTAACTGTTTAAATTTTAAATGGCAGAAGTGCCATGATTTGATAATCGGAAAGGTTGGTGTGCAGCATGAATAAGTTTGATCTGATGAACAAAGACGTGATGAACCGTATGGAAGAGATTGTGAATTCCACCAAACTGAATGAGTTCCTCCACAGAAAAGAGGAAGAGGATAAGAAAAAGAACTGTATTTTATGGGTGCTGGCGATCATTGGTGCTGTAGCAGCGGTAGCAGGAATCGCATATGCGGTATATCGTTTCTTCACTCCGGATTATCTGGATGATTTTGAGGATGATTTCGATGACGATTTCGATGATGATTTCTTCGAAGATGAGGATGCGGAAAAAAAGGCTGAGAAATAAGATACAGAACAGGTAGAAAAAGAGTTATGAGCGTGTCTCATGTAAGAGGCACGCTTTTTGTGTCATAGGAAAGGTTATAAAGATAGGGAATCGCTGCGTTTACAGGCAGGAGAGAGGAGTTACGGGTCAGTGAAAAAAGGAGAGAGATATACCGGCGTGGTAGAGCGGATGGAATTTCCAAATCGTGGGATCGTGATGATCGATGGGGAACGCGCCATTGTGAAAAATGCCCTTCCGGGACAGGAAGTGACCTTTGCGGTCAATAAAAAACGGGGAGGAAGGTGCGAGGGACGTCTGTTAGAAGTAGTTAAGGAGTCCCCATTGGAGACAGAAGAAAATCGTTGCCCTCATTTTGGGATCTGCGGTGGATGCGTCTGCCAGAGTATTCCTTACAAGGAGCAGTTAAAGATCAAAGAGCAGCAGATCAAGACTTTGTTAGACAGTGTGTGCCAGGACTATGTATTTGAAGGCATCAAGGGAAGTCCGATCCATGAAGGATACCGCAATAAGATGGAATTTTCTTTTGGTGATGAGTACAAGGACGGACCACTGGCGTTGGGAATGCACAAGAGGGGCAGCTTCCATGACGTGGTGAACGTGGATCACTGCAAGATCGTCCATGAGGATTTCACGAAGATCCTGACCGCCACCAGAGAGTATTTTGCGGAGAAGAAGGTTCCATTTTATAAGAAGTTAAAGCATGAGGGCTTTTTGCGCCATCTGCTGGTGCGCCGCGCTGTGAAAACAGGAGAAATCCTGGTGGCACTGGTGACTTCCACTCAGACAGAAGGGCTGAATGAGAGCGAAGAAATGTTGATCCAGGGATGGAAGGAGACACTGCTTGGGCTTGACCTGGAAGGCTCCTATGCAGGTATTTTACAGATCCACAATGACAGCCTGGCTGATGTGGTGCAGAGTGACGAGACCCTGGTGCTTTACGGACAGGAATATTTTTATGAGGAACTGTTAGGTCTGAAATTCAAGATATCTCCATTTTCCTTCTTCCAGACCAATTCTTTAGGTGCAGAGGTGCTTTATGAGACGGCCAGAGGCTACGTGGGGGATACCAGAGATAAGGTCGTATTTGACTTATACAGCGGAACTGGAACCATTGCCCAGATCTTAGCACCGGTGGCCGCGAAAGTTGTTGGTGTAGAGATCGTGGAAGAGGCCGTAGAGGCGGCGAAGCAGAATGCGGCAGCCAATGGTCTGGATAACTGCGAATTTATTGCAGGAGATGTGCTGAAGGTGGTTGGCACGTTAAAAGATAAGCCGGATCTGATCGTCTTAGACCCGCCAAGAGATGGTGTTCATCCAAAAGCGCTGGATCAGATCATTGATTTCGGCGTGGATCATATGGTTTACATTTCCTGTAAGCCGACCAGTCTGGTGAGAGATCTGGTGGTGCTGCAGGAGAGAGGATATCAGGTAGAGCGGGCGGCTGCAATTGATATGTTTCCATCGACTGGAAATGTAGAGACAGTATGCCTTTTGTCCAAACTCCACGAAGCGAAGCATCATGTGAATGTGACACTTGACATGGACGAGATGGATTTAACGGCGGCTGAGAGGCGCTAAAGGTCCAGGGGACCTTTGCCCAGCGCGGACCGAAGCGGAGCGTAGACAGGCTACTTATGAGGAGATAAAGAAGTATGTTGCAGAGTATAATGATTGGATGAAGGTATCTAATCTGTATATTGCACAGATAAAGCAGAAGCATGGAATTATAGAAAGAGAGAACTATAATAAGCCAAAATCTGAGAAGGGCGGGCAGCCGGAATGCCCAAAAGAAAAAGAAAAAGAAATAGCGATTGAAGAGGCGTTGAAGTATTTTCAGATGATCCCAAGTGAATCATAGGCTAACTTGGCTTATCGGATGGAGAAAATTCAACTAATGTTATTGAGCCTTCGGACATTGGGAATAAAACCTGATGTTCGTAGGCTTTTTGTTCATGACAATAGAATGTTTGCGGAGCGTGCATTCTATTGTATACAGAAAAATTTTTCGTGGATATAATAAACATGACATATAGTTGTCGTGTTGTGTTAGATATGATATGTATGGAGTGTAAGAAACGATGAAAATAGATAGACTTATCGGTATATTGTCAATCTTACTGCAGGAAGAAAAGACAACGGCTCCTGAACTGGCAGAAAGATTTGAGGTATCTCGAAGGACAATAAATCGGGATATTGAAGACCTTTGTAAAGCAGGTATTCCTATAAAAACTGCACAGGGTACTGGCGGTGGCATCAGTATTATGGATGGATATCGTATGGACAGGATGATTTTGAGTTCCAAAGATATGCAGATGATTCTTGCGGGTTTGCGGAGTCTTGACAGTGTGAGCGGAAGCAGGTACTACAGTCAGCTGATGGAGAAAATCCAGACCGGATCATCAGAGTTCATCAGTGGAAGAGACTCTATGCTGATTGACTTATCTTCATGGTATAAGGGTTCTCTTGCTCCAAAGATCGAGGTAATACAGAGTGCAATAGAAAACAGGCGCATCATACGATTTAAGTATTATGCTCCGTCCGGAGAGAGCAACCGAAGGGTAGAACCATATTATCTGGTTTTCCAGTGGTCGAGCTGGTATGTATGGGGGTGGTGTTTAGAACGTAAAGATTACAGGCTGTTCAAACTGAACCGTATGGATTGTGTTGTTGAAACAGACTGTGGATTTCTGTGCAGAGATGTACCAATGCCGGATTTGTCAAATGAGAAGATATTTCCGGGTGGGATAAAGGTAAAAGCTCTTTTCACACCGAATATGAAGTGGCGGCTGGTTGAAGAATTTGGACCGAACTGCTTTACAGAAACAGACGATGGAAGGCTGCTCTTTTCAGCAGACTATACGGATATGGAAAACCTTGTGACATGGCTTATGACATTTGGAGCAAAAGTAGAGGTGCTTGAGCCGGAAGAAGTGCGGGACATTATTCGCAGGAATGCAGAGGAAATATTAAAAATCTATGGAGGATTAGGAAAATGAGATTAGACGGTTTTGGGTTGTTTGTTGATGATATGGCAAAGATGATTCGTTTTTACAAGGATGTTCTCGGATTTGAAATTAAGGAAGAAGAGAATACTTCCAATGTTTATCTTGTGAAAGACGGAACACTTTTTTACTGTATGGACGGAACGATTTTGAGAAGATGACAAACCGGCGATATGAGTATATCAAGGGGCTGAATGGTCATTTTGAAATAACACTATATGTTGATACTTTTGAAGAGGTGGATGAGGCATACAAGAAGGCTGTGGAAAACGGTGCAACATCTGTGCTTGAACCGGAACTTGAACCTTGGGGACAGAGAACCTGCTATATTGCTGATCCGGAAGGAAATCTGATAGAGATTGGTTTCTGGAATAAGCCTTATGAAGAGAAGGACTTAGAGGGGGGGTAAAGGATATGGCTTTTGACTACAAGAAGGAATATAAAGAATTTTATATGCCGAAAGGCACACCGTCTATCGTAACTGTTCCGAAAATGAACTATATAGCGGTAAGGGGAAGCGGCAATCCAAATGATGCAGACGGAGAATACAAGCAGGCTATCGGACTTCTGTATGGAATTGCATTTACGATTAAAATGAGCAAAAAGGAAGATCATCAGATTGATGGATATTTCGATTATGTCGTGCCGCCATTAGAGGGATTCTGGTGGCAGGGTGAGCGGCGTCCGGGGGACGCCATGTTGCGAACCGACCGAGCCGGCAGGCGAGACGGAGTATCCGGAATTGATTATGCTCGTAAGGAAGATTTTAAGTGGATCTCTGTTATTCGCTTGCCGGATTTTGTTACCAGGGAAGATTTCGACTGGGCTGTCAGGAAAGCTACGGCAAAGAAAAAACAGGATTTTTCTAAGGTTGAGTTTTTTCCCTATGAGGAGGGCTTATGTGTACAGTGTATGCATATCGGAGCGTATGACGATGAGCCTGCTACGGTAGATGCAATGCACAGGTTTATGGAAGAACAGGGATACACATTGGATATAACGGATCGGAGAATGCACCACGAGATTTATCTGAGCGATGCGAGGAAGGTAGCGCCGGAGAAGTTGAAGACTGTAATCAGGCATCCGATAAAGAGAGCCTAAGGGTGTGGAGGAAAATAATATGGCATCAACAAAAGAGTATTTGGATTTTGTTATGGAACAATTATCAGGACTGGATGAACTCAGCAGCCGGGCAATGATGGGCGAATACATCCTTTATTACCGTGGAAGGATTTTTGGTGGGATATATGATGACAGACTTTTGGTGAAGCCGGTCTCGATGACATTGAGGCTGATGCCAGATGCCAAGATGGAACTACCTTATAATGGTGCTAAAGAAATGATTTTGGTTGATAATGTAGATGATCGGAAGTTTTTGTGTGAACTGGTTGAGAGTATGTGGGAAGAATTGCCGGAAAAGAAAAAGAAGAATATACAGTAAGAACTAAGACTTGACAAAATCGAACAAATATTCTATATTTGACAACGGAGATTCTATACCCAAAAACAGAAAACGTGAATGCGCAAATGAAGCTCAAACCCTTGTGGTTTGGGCTTTTTCTAATTTTGATAGAAACTTGAGAACAATAATTTCCAACAAGTCAATTATCAATTTGTAATGTTTTTTGAAGAAAAAAGTTCACAAAAACATTTAGGCAATATTTACAAATTTTTTGAAAAAGGAATAGTTTCGCAAGAGTAACAGAGTGGCAATCGAGTAATATCGGTTGCTTTTTTGTTGCCCAATTTTAGAAATTGCCGATTGCCCCCGGAAGAATGATTTCTAAAAATTACAAATTTGAAAAGAAATGGAGGAAAAGAAAAGTGAAAGAGTATTCGAAAGGAATTTATGTAAAATTCAAACCGGAAGAGGTGGAGATACTGCATAATCGAATGAAGGAAGCTGGAGTTCAAAACATCACGATATGCAAAAAAAGCTGAAGGGATTTTTTTATTACCAGTCCCGTCAGAAAAATATAGTTATAGATAGCAATGTAAATAAAATTCTGGAACGCATCCTAATTGCTCACGAACTCGGTCATGCGATTCTCCATACAAAAATCGCCATGATGAGAGGATTTCACGAAATGGAAGTGTTTGATGGTAGCTCCACAGAAGAAAATGAAGCCAATTTTTTTTGCAGCAGAGCTTCTTCTGGAAGATAGGGCAGTTTTAGAATGCTTATCAGAGTATTCCTTTTTTGAAACTGCCAAAATGCTCTATGTACCGGCAGCACTGTTAGATTATAAATTTAGTCTGCTGTATGAAAAAGGGCAATTAGTAAATCCGATGTATATCAAAAAAGCTAATTTTCTGAAAGAGGATCTGGGAGACTATGATCCTAGAAATGAAATAGAGTATGATTAAAATAAAAAGTCCATGTTCCACACATTCGTGTAGGAATAGGGGCTTTTTCCATTTCAACGCTGCTTCATTCCGAAGAATGAAAAAGCGGACTTCTTATTTCAACAATATCCTGAATCGGTATCTTTATCCCGCCTTTTCTGAAAACCTTGCAGAAGTTCAACGGATAATTGAAAAACTCTCTGGAACGCATCATGGGAAGGAAATTCGGTTGAAAACGTCAGACAGTCTCGCAAAAAATCCCATATTTTTTCTAAACTCCTTAACTTTTATCCAGCTATTTGAGTTTTCAAGGATCGCAAAGAACACGAGTATGAATTGAACGACACAAACGAAAATGTACTCTCTCTTGGGCGGAGAGAATATTCAAAATGGATGTGCTGAAAGAAGAACACAAGTTCATAGCAAAGAAAAAATAGTCTATGAGGATACAAAAAGTACAACAAGATATGTAGGAGATTGCTACTCTAATGGGCTAGAGCGAGTAAGGGAGACGCAGGAAAAGGGAGCATTAAGATTATGAAAACAAGAGCAAGGCAACGTGGACCCTTTGGGTCAATATGAATCGAAGACATCATACATGCAAGTTTTATCTGTAATTTGATGTGGCTGATTCGATCCTAAATACTTTTAACGTGGAAGATTCAAAAATGTGACAGGAATTGGCTTGATTTTTTGCAGTTTTCATAGAAATATTACAATTTTATAATGTTTTATGATATATATTGCACAACTTTTCTGTCTATGATATAATCCAGCTATTAGATTCATCAACTATAGAAGAGAGGGGTGAGTCCAATGGAGAGAGGGATTGGATTTAGAAATAAATATAAACAATTATTGCTACACCGAAAGAAGGTGACAATATGAAAAGTTTATCACACTGGGTTGAATTTGTTTTTGACTTATCAAAATACTTTATTATTCCACTGTTGGTAGCCATTATAATTAGTGTTATGTTGTATTTCTTGGGTATGGATAAGCTGATTTTTTGGACACTGAATGGTGGGATTTTACTAACTCTTTTAGGTGGCGTTCTTTATATAGTACGTTGGTTTTTTAAGCATTAGGTATTCGTGCTCTTTTTTGGTAAAAAGTCTTACTTCGTGCAAAAAAATCGTACTTGGTGCAGAAAAGGTAAAATATCAGAAGGAGTGTGTCGATAGAAAAAAATAAAATGGATGATACATATAAAAAATTTAATGATGGGAGGTTTCGCTTATGTCAAGAATTACGGACTACGGTTTTTTATTTCAAACAACATTTGGAACATCAAAAACAAATTTGGTCAACAATATTCAGTTGTCCAAAATGAACAGCAGTTCTGTACAGAAACAATTAAAAGCAGCAGGGATTGACACAAACAGTAAAAAGTATAAAGCAGCACTGAGTGAGATGATGAAGAATGGAAACGGTGCAATGTTTACAAATGTTCAGGCAATTAAGAACCTGATGAGCCAGTATGACAAAAACGGAGACTGGATTGATCCGAATACCGGATTAACAGGACTTGCTGTAACGGATGAGAACAGAAACAGTTATAAACATATCATTTCTATTCCAGAGAGCAGCCGGGAAGAAATGTTTGAACTGGCAAAGAAAGAATTCTTAAATGAAAACGGTACTTTAAATGGTGATACTACCAAAAGAGAGAGCGTATATAACAATTTATATAGAAAAATGAATAAAGATGACCGCTTATCAGCAGGCTGGACAATGGAACAATATGAACATCAATACAGACAGGCATTTGCAGAAGCAGCAAAAGCCGCTGATCCTACATGGAAAGCTGGGAAACCAATACCGGCTGGCGCATTGGATGGTATTACAAGGGAGTCGGTGGAAAGTGGCAGGAAGTCAGTAGATATAAAGTTATAGATAGATAGATTTATTTGTGAGCCACGAGGTGAAACTAAGATAATGGGTTTTAAGGAGGAAAAATAGGATATGAAAATATCTAATTACATGAACAATGCGAATTTGATTGTAGAAAAAAATGTGGTATTGTATAGATAGTTTAACAAATAGGAATTTTGTAAAGGAGACATTTTTAATGACTATGAACAAGGGTGTTTCCGTAAGAATAAACAGGATAAATCTCAATAGGGAGAAGAGTGAAAAATGATAGAGGCGCTCTTGTATTTCTTTCAATTATATACGGTGGATGCCGATTATTTACCAGACTTTTGGCTTACAATGATACTTCTTTATCTGAATGCAGGTCTGTATCTTAACGACCTATATAATCTGGTGAAGCGCAAGTCAAAAGCGGAAACATTCAGTCTGATGGCGATACCAGGAGTCTTTGCAGTAATTTTCGTGTCGATGCTATCAATTTTTGCGCATGTACCGAATCTGCAGAGCATAGCTTCACAGGACAAACGCCTGAGCCTGCTTATAACGGCAATAAAGCCACAAACGAATCTTGCGCTGCTTCTTATTGTATTTCTTTATCCGATTCTATGGGGAATCGGTCTCTTACGACAAAGGAGGCATGAACACGGCAGCCGCAAACGCTGGGTGCTGTCCTGCATTCCTGATTATATTGCATGGATCATACTGATATTGGGCATCGGTTATCACCTGTTTTTCGGGGAAAATATCCTGAATAGTGTTCTGGAAAATGCGGAGGCTGGAGATTTACTGGCCCTTTATGGCTCCCGCAGAACCTGGCTCTATATATGGATGTATGGAATTTATATCCTTGTATGCAAGGAAGTGGTGTTGCTTGTCGGCCTTTTGTCTGAACTTTTGCTTATGCGAATTCCGCTTCGCTACCATAGTGGGCAGAATGCTGATACCTTTGTCAGCTTTTATTATCTGTTTTGCCAGAATGCCATTTTTCGTGGGATTTCCCTGCTGGAAGCTGCGTTGGTGATTCCGCTTTGTGGAGTGATGCTTCGGGAAGCGGCATCGCCTTTCAGTGATTACTCGTCGATTATGATATACGCAGTCTTTTTGCTGCTGACAGGCGCAGTGTTTGTCGTTCTCATCGCCATTGGTCCGGTCATGCGGACACTTTCCTGCTTCGATGCATGGGGACAGCGCAAGCAGATCAGAGAGCTTTTCTGTACGGAATATTTTCTCATGCAGCCAGTTTCCAGCAACAGATCGTTCACGGTCACTCATCATTTTATCATTGACGAACAGGACGCCGCCGGTGTTTACTATCTTCCGCTTCTCACAGACATCAGCGGATGGGCCTCCCCGAGAAAGAAAGCAGGCAAATGGAAAATGCTCTCTTTCGCAGATGGCAGAACCTTTGAATTGTCAGAACACGAGGCAGAAGCTGCCAAGGAAATGCTCTCTTATGCATCCAACCGTCTCTATGCCCAGAAGATAACTGGAGAAAATTGGAGCAATAAAAACAATATGCCTGGCACAGAGGAAACCTGGAACCCACTCATAAGTCCGGCAACAACGATGTATCAGAAACTGGTCAAGATATTTTTAGGTCTGATGGTTATTCTTTTTATGATGAGCTATCAGATACTGAAGTAATTGAAAAAAGAAGAAGCAGGCAAACGAGTATATAATGCAAGTTACGGTAAAACGGGACAGCTGCTCCGCGTAAGCGGTGCAGCCGTTCCATTTCGAACGGTGCGGAGCACCGCTATGTTGGCACGCAGTGCCACTGGTGAAGTTAATACAGTTATTTATCTGTATCCCGCATGCTGATTCCATTCATTTCCAAACGATAACAGTGCCGTTTGTCAGTGATCCGGGCAAGGCATGCATCTGCATAGGTATGTTCCTGAAAAAGGTCAAACCAGGATTTTACTGGGAACTGAGAAACAATAATCGTTGATTTCCGTCCGTCCCGACCATCGATAACCTCGAAAAGATCCCGGCATTTATCAAGGTCAAGTTCCATCAGACCGAAGTCATCGATCACAAGCAAATCCAGTTTACTTAAAGCAGATACATGCTCAAGATATACGGTTTTCAGACGTGCCTGTTCAAGTTCAAGCATAAGGGTATTGGCTCGAACATAACGTACTGTTTTCATTTGACGAAGAGCAGCTACACACAGAGCATTACTGAGATATGTTTTTCCACTGCTGGTCATTCCTGTTATGATAAGGTTCTTCCCTTCATCAATCCAATGGCATTCCGACAACTTCAGGATGGAAGCAGCATCCAGCTTTCTTGCCGGATCATTTATCGTTTCATCGATATCAGCAGATGGATAGCGGAGTCTTGCAAGTTTCAGCAGACGATTGAATTTTTTGTCATATCGTATCTGCCATTCCCGTTCAACGATTTCTGCAAAGCGTTCTTCAAAGCATGTAAGGTCAGCATTGGGATCGTTCAGCTGCTTCTCATATGCATCTGCCATCCCAGACATTTTTAGTTGACGGAGACGTTCACAAGTGACGATTTCTCTGGTGTTAGATGATGTCTCTCTCATTGATAGCAGTCCCTCCCTCTGATGTTTTCATGCTCTGGGAGATGACTGGTTCTGTCAGCAGATGAAGCGTGCTTATCCGTAACCTTACTGAGCGCTTTTTTGAAGTAAGAATACTTGCAGGCATTTGCATCGATACACATCTGAGCCGCTTCCGAAACCAGATGGCGTGGAATCTCATTGCACATGTGCAGCATGCCTTTACAACTGTTGTAGGCCTGCTCCTCGTGCTTTGCACTACGAAGCACACGGTCAATCAGTGTGACCATTGATTCGCCAAATACGCTCGCCCAGCGCCGATAATAAGCACCATCGTGAGCGTTCAGTTCCTTGTAGTACTGGTGATGTTCAGGCATATGTGCTACATCTGTAATGTAACGTGGAAAATCTTTGTAGGAACGAGGATGCCTGCATATAAGACGGTTGTTTTCGTCGCAGATCCTGATTTCCGACATCGTTGCTTTCAGGATTGCAGGTTTGCCATGGTATGTATACAATACAGAATAATAGTGACCATCATACTCAAGATGATAATTATCCGGTACACGTGCATAATACCTGTAATCACAAAGCGCATAGCAGCCTCCCGGCAGAGGACGCATTCGCGGTTTGTCATAGGTTTCAAACGCGTACATCCTTGTTTTACGGATGTCAGATTTCTGGCGGAATTCATCCTGGTTGATGGTTGCTATTATTTTTTGTGTTGCCCTGTTGAGTTCTTCCAGACTTGTATAGATATCCTTTTTCAACCGTTCAATCAAGTGGGTCTCAAGAAATCGCACATGATTTTCAACAGATGGTTTCCCTTTCGGCTTGCGCGGTGGTGGCGGAACCACAATGACATCATAAAAGTCCTCAAGGTCAGAAAACACAGAATTCAGTGTCAGTTCATCCTTTGAGTGCTTTGTAACTGCTGTCTTGAGATTATCTGGAACAAGATACTTAGGAACTGCCTGATAATACTCTAGCGCATGCACAACACCGTTGATGAAACTTGGGAGCTTTTCATCCAGAAAGATCTCAGCATACACACAGCTACTAAAGCCTAACGTAGTGGTAAATACATGAACCTTGCGGATTTCTCCGGTAGACGGATCTGTCAATAACTCTGGCTGATCCCCAACCCAATCGATGTACATCTTTTCACCTGGAATCCGCTCGACCGGCATTGAGACTTTTTCCAAGCCGAAATTTTCATGGAGAAAGTCTCGGTACAGCTTGTAAAACTGAGACAGCTGATAACCATCTGGATGGGCTTCTTTGTATTCCAGCCAAAGGAAGGCAAGATCAGGATGTTTCATTGCCAGCATACGCTGATGGATCATGTGGAAATCCGGAAGCGGCTTCTCTGCCTGTCTTAGATTTTCCGGTGGGTAGAATAATGCTTCTACTTTTGTTGGTTCCATTGTTTTAAGGTCATCAAGGGTAAGACCTGTTTCCTTAAAACGATTCATGATGAGTGTGACAGTACTGTTTCCGATACCATAACGAGCTTTTGTGGTGCGGTATCCAATACCACTAAGGCGTAATTCAATCACGCCGATGATTGTTGAGTAACTTTGCATACATTTGCTCCTTTCTCAACTGCTGATGAATAAGTTCCATCATTCAGTATACAGAAAGGCGCACCGTTCGTTCAGAATAAATGCACCGTTACATCGGAATGGCTGCACTGTTTATTTCAGAATGAGTGCACCGTTTGGCCGGAATTTGCATATATAACCATCAAGAGGGCGATTATATGAAGCTTTGGATTGAATAATATACAATTTCAAGTTTGTCGGATTGTAAAGACAGAGCTTTATGCAAGGTGCAGGAGAAAGACTCTGCTCGGGTTAAGGGCGAAGCGCCTTAGCCGGTCAAGGGTGCAACCATTGCCCAGTTAGTGGCGTTTCGCCACTAACTACTGGGTATTGCTTGTAGCAGAGCTTCACAAGATTAAGCAACTTCGTTGCAAATCCCTTCGGGAAAAACTAAATATTGTTATTATTAACAGACTGAGTAGGGAGATTTACTTGGTCTTTTTTTGTAGAAAAAAAGAAAGGAAGAGTTGAATGAAAGCAACAAGACATAATGGAAAGTCGGGAAAGCATGGGACTTATGATGCCAAACATAATGACCGCAGATTTGATGTTGAGAACAGTGAGCATATTGACGCAGAGAGGACGAAATTCAATGTCTATGATGGTGTATAAATAAAGCTCAGTGACAGTTCCAAATCGGTTGCTTCCAAAGTTGTAAATGCGATTGTTTCCCGACTTGAGAAAGCATCTCAGGTTTTTCTTGGCAATATCATTTCTGCCCTGAATGAACCGAAGAATAAGGCAAAAGCAAAGGAGCTGATTCGGGAGCAGGCAAGAGTATCTACTCAGGAGAAGCTGAAAGAAATGCAAAAGCAAGTCAGGGAAGCAGAGAAAAAACGGAACGTATCTATCAGAAAAAAGAATATGGAACTTTAAGGAGCATTTGTTATCCATGACGTTCGGACTTTTCTCATATATTCCAAAATGACGGTAGAACTGTTCACAAGTTTTATGATATAATTTGAATACAAATTGAGCAACAAATCTGGGAAATTATAATCATCAATCCTGAATTATTCACGGAGCAATTTCTAACCTAAACCTTGCACCATGAATTGAAAAATTGATCCATGCAGCCATAACTTCTCTCAATTTGTCAGAAAAAAGGGCATAAAATTCCTATGACGAGTTTTTGAGCAATTATCAGGCTGTCAAGGTTCGTTGACAGTTGCTATTCCAGCTGTACATCCAGCTTACCTATTGCAGAAAGGGTGTCATAAAACTCTTCTTTATATGGACAGCTGCTGCACAGCTTGAATGTGATATATCTTGCTGAACGGACTACTTTTGCAGCAATCTTCAGCAGTTTTAAACGAACGGTATCAATGCGTTGTTTCTGCATTTCTGCTGATAATACCAATCGTCTAAACCAATTAAATATGTTGTAGGCAAGAGCATGTACCTGGACTCTGTTTGCATTTACGATTCTGTTGTGACTGCTCACCGCAGAAAAATCAAAACCAGATTTGCTTTCTTTGATGAAGTTTTCCATCAGACCTCTTTTGCAGTAAAATTTGATAAGGTATTCTGGTGAGGAATCCATGTTTGTGACGATAAAGGTATACATGTAAACCATTTGGTTTTCTGGCTTCTCAACCTTGCACACAACGCGTCTTTCATAAGGCCATGGACCAGCTTTGTACATGAATTCACCGTAAACCACAGCGTAGTCTACCTTGTTATTTTGAGTCCGACTGGTAAGTGCATCTGCAAGAAACGACGCTTTTTCACGGAGAACCTTGTTTCCCTTCAGCCGGATGACATAGCTTGTTCCGTTTTCCTCACACTGTTTATAGAGATCAGGAGTTGCAAAACCACTATCGCCGCGAAGCAGGAGATGGATGGTTGGATAATCATTCAGGTACTCGTCGAGAATCGGCTGCAGGAAATCGGTTACACCGGTATAGGAATAAGCCGCTCCATCACGGAGTTGGATTTTTATCAGATCACCAGTGATTCCGTCATAACAGACGAGCGGATGGTAGCCATTACTCTGATAATGGAAGTTAAATGCCCTGCCTTCCTGTTTGCCGTATGCTGCGAGGAGCGTGGAATCCAGATCCAGGATCACGGCCTGAGGCATCTGGATGCTGTAGATCCTTTTTCTGAGTATCCGGCTGATCTCCTGGAATTGCTTTAAAGTATCTTCATCCATGCGGTTAAAGAATCTTGATACGGTTGGCTGAGATGCTAATGCGGATTTTTCAAGTACAGCTTTAAAAACAGGATCATTGATCAGTTCATCCGAAGCATCATCTTCGAAGTAACCGGCCATGATCATATATATCATCTGGAGAAGGTTATCTTTGTCCGTATGATATCGAAACAATGCAGAATCATTGGTCTTAAATGAACGGTTTAAAAGCCGTTCAATGCTAAGTTTGCTTATGAACTCTTTGATGAGGAGTAAGCCTACATCGGAGGATAAGTCGCCTCCATCAAAATTTATTTTAATTTGCCTATTGCTTTGAAGTGAAAAGGTGTTTACAATACTCATAAAGGGCTCCTTTGTTGGTATTTATTTTGATTAGACACCTTAATTTTACCACAAATGGATGCTCTTTTTTATTCACTTAACAAGTGAAAAGCAATTAAAAGCAATATGCAATTAAAATACAGTAACTATGTGGCTTTCAGCCACGATTACGGCTTTGCCGTGAATAATTCAGGATAATTAATGAATGTAAAATTAAAATCTGCAAGCAAGCAAGCAAGCAAGCAAGCAAGCAAGCAGGCAGGTGACTGCAGCCTGGAGGATGGGAGAAAGATGAAGAAGTGCAAATTAGTACAGAATATAAGGAATTTCAAATGTTGTTACTTTATATTTTGCATAATGATATGTTTGATCCTTTTTCCTGTTTCCACATCTGCCAAAGAAAATTCTGATCATATTATCCGGGTAGGATCTTTTGAGGAAACTTATAATGTAGTCAATGAAAAGGGCGAAAGAAGCGGCTATGGTTATGAGTATCTTCAAGATATTGCAGGTTATGCAGGATGGACATATAAATACATAACAAGTGATTGG